>TARA_B110000259_G_scaffold84847_1_pt1 | contig 44263 bp, 47 predicted proteins | sample TARA_B110000259 | Tara Oceans TARA_B110000259 (sample SAMEA4397649) | marine metagenome | biome: Polar Biome; feature: [SRF] surface water layer (ENVO:00010504); material: water (ENVO:00002006), including particulate matter (ENVO:01000060) such as... | depth 5 m | reverse complement strand
CTTAAATCTTAAATCTTAAATCTTAAATCTTAAATCTTAAATCTTAACAGGAGTTGAAAGCGGATATTTCAGATTTGCTGGCATTTTCAGTCAAGAACGAAGCTTCGGATTTGCACTTGTCCGCAGGGCTGCCACCAATGATTCGTGTCCATGGTGATGTGCGTAAAATCAATTTGCCAATCATGGAGCATCCGGTAAAAAATCACATATTAAATTGAATTGAGCGGCAAGACCATTCAAAACAACGCACTATATCAGAGCCACACTATCACTGTTTTTTATGACGAGTCAAGCCACGCTACTGTATTGTTGCGACAAGTTGACTGTTTAATTCGACTTGCTTGGGTAAGTGAGTTGACCATTTAATAAGGTGTATATCACTTTTCCAGTTACTTCCATATTTAAGAATGGTGTATTTTTACCTTCGCTCTTTAATGAATTTGGCGTTACTGTCCAAGCAGCTTCGGGATCAAAAATAGTGATATCTGCATTTGCTCCCACGCTGAGATGGCCACTATTAATGCCCAGTATTTCTGCGGATTGGATCGTTATTTTAGCAACAGCATCACGCAAAGCCACTTTGTTGTTGTTTGACCATTTTAACGTTAGCGGCAACAAAAGTTCTAAACCACTTGCACCTGCTTCAGCTTCTGCAAAAGGAAGTAGCTTAGCATCGTTATCCACTGGTGCATGGTCAGAGCAGATGGCGTCGATTGTGCCATCTTTGACACCTAAGCATAATGCCTCTTTGTCACGTAGTGTTCTGAGTGGTGGCTTTAAATGGGCATTAGAATCAAAGTAACCAATATCATGTTCCGTTAGATGTAAGTGGTAAATGCTGACATCGGCAGTAATTGTAATGCCGCTTTTTTTCGCTTCTCTGATGAGTTCGACACCTTCTGCGGTAGAGATGCGGCAGAAATGAATTTTGGTTTTGGTCTCTTGAGCGATTCGTAAAACAGTGGCTATTCTTAATGCCTCAGCAGCACTTGGAATACCTTTAAGGCCTAGTCTGCTCGCTACCTCGCCATCATGCGCAACGCCGTCTCGCGCCAGAAAGGGCTCCTCCGGGTGAAAAAAGATGGTATAGCCAAAAGTGGCCGCGTATTCAAATGCGCGCCATAACACTTGCGTATCAATAATGGGGTGATTTGCTTGTGTGAATCCAGCGCAGCCAGCTTCGGTCAGTTCACACATTTCTGTCAGTATTTTACCTTCTAGTTTTTGTGTGAGTGCGCCGAGCGGATAAATACGCGCTAAATTGTGTCGCCAGCCTCTAAGCTTGAGCATTTCAACTAAACCTGGTTCATCTAGTACTGGATCCGTATCAGGTGGGCAAGCTAGACTGGTTACGCCGCCAGCTGCTGCAGCGCTTAGTTCACTCTCTAAGGTGGCTTTGTATTCATTACCAGGCTCGCGTAAACGAGCGCTTATATCAACAAAGCCGGGTGTGACAATTAAGCCGCTAGCGTCGATTGTTTCATTGGCCATGAAATTCTTTGGTGCTTCTCCGATGCTAGCAATCTGGCCTGCATCAATATAGAGGTCTTGCTTGGCATCAATGTTATTTTTAGGGTCGATGACATGCCCGTTTTTAATGCATATTTTCATGCTTCACCTCCTGCAAGCATAGACATGACTGCCATGCGAACTGCAATACCATAAGTCACTTGCGGCAAAATAACGGCCTGATCACTATCCGCAACGCGTGAGTCAATTTCGACACCTCTATTCATTGGGCCTGGATGCATCACAATCGCATCTGGTTTTGCTAAGGCTAGTTTTTCTGGCGTTAATCCATAGGTTTTGAAAAACTCTTGTGTACTTGGTAGCATAGCGCCGCTCATCCGCTCATTTTGTAAGCGTAACATCATCACAACATCGACATCTTTCAAGCCTTCTTTCATGTCGTGGTACACGTGTACCCCTAACTTTTCAACTTCGTTTGGGAGTAGTGTTTTTGGTGCAATGACGCGTATTTCTGGCACACCTAATGTGGTCAATGCATGTATTTCGCTACGTGCAACACGAGAGTGCAGAATATCGCCGACAAGTGCGACCCGTAAGTTGTGCATATCCGGCTTATATTTTCGAATGGTAAACACATCGAGTAAACCTTGTGTTGGATGCGAGTGACGGCCATCGCCTGCATTAATTACGCTAATATTATCAGGCACATGCTTTGCAATGAGATGGGCTGCACCACTTTGACTGTGCCGCACAACAAACATATCCGCTTGCATGGCAATCAGGTTGTTAACCGTATCGATAATCGCCTCACCTTTTGATTGTGATGAGGTATTGACGTTGAGGTTAATCACATCGGCTGATAAGCGTTTGGCCGCAATTTCAAATGTCGTGCGTGTGCGTGTACTGTTTTCAAAAAAGATATTACAGACTGTTTTTCCATGTAGTAAGGGTACTTTTTTAACATCACGATCTGAGACGCTAACAAAAGATTCCGCCTTGTCAAGAATTTGTAATAACACCTTTTTTGGTAAGCCTTCTATGCTTAATAGGTGTTTGAGTTTTCCGTCGCTGGTGAGTTGCGGGTTATACATGGGCTGCATCCTGATTGTTGTATAGCCTAAGGTCTGTATTGAGTCTTTGCATCGCTTATGTTTGTTGCACGCTGTCAAAGTAAGATTGTAATATGACTTGTGCTGCTACGGCATCAATTTTTTCTTTTTGTTCACGCCCTTTAATACCCGCTTCTGACAACTGCTGTGAAGCCTCGGCCGAGCTTAAGCGTTCATCGATCATCATGACAGGTAAATTGAAGCGACCTTCTAGTCGCTGTGCAAATTTTTTCGAGAGCTGTGTCAGCAGGTGCTCGCTGCCATCCATATAGGTTGGTAAACCGACAATCAATAAGCTTGGCTTCCATTCTTTGATTAACTGTTCTATTGCATGAAAGCGGACTTCATTGACTTCTGCATCAATTGTCGTGTTTGCATGCGCAGTTTTTAATAGCGTCTCTCCTATAGCGACACCGATGCGCTTTTCACCAAAATCAAATCCCATCACTGTGCCACTAATGTCTGAATAACTGCGTTCCAGTATCGGCAGGTGACTTTGGCTTAACACCTTAAGCATGCCCCGCAACATCTAATAGATTGCTTGAGTTGAGCCCCATCATGTCCATGCCAAGCTTGAATCGATTGTTGGCAGGGGTGTCAAAAATAATTTTCTGTAACGCTTGTTGTTCTGTTGCTTCTAGGTTTAACCATGCGTTTTGCCCCATTTCTTCCTCTAGTTGTCCTGCTGACCAGCCTGCATAGCCTAATGCAATGATCATTTTTTTAGGTGCTTGATTATCGGCAGCAGCTTCTAAAATATCTTTAGAGGTTGTAAGCGCAATGTTGTCATTAATCTGAATGGTGGAATTGTATTCTTGTTGCGGCATGTGTAATACAAAGCCGCGATCTGTTTGCATAGGACCGCCTTCATAGATCGCATCTTCTAACAAAGACGAGGGTGTTATTTTCAACTCGATTTGATTGAGTAAGTCTTCAACGTTGTATTTGGATGGTCTGTTAAGCACAATGCCCATGGCGCCGTCTTCGTTGTGAGTGCAGATAAATGAGATTGTTTGAGAAAAACGTGGGTCAGTCATGCTAGGCATTGCAATGAGAAACTGACCTGTAAGATTTAAATTTTCCAATATTTATAGTTTACCACAATTTTAATAAAACATAATTCAATAAAATGGCCAATTAATCCAGCCCAATCATGATGTTAGCTAGCACTACCTAGCCAGAGCTGTCTATTTAGACATCTTGTTCTAGATAGCCAGTGATTTCTAAACCAAAGCCATCCATGCTTGGCATTTTACGCGGTGCTGCCATCAGCTTCATTTTGCGCACACCCAAGTCCAATAAAATTTGTGAACCAATACCATATGTTCTTAGCTCTTGGTTATAACGGACTGGCTCATCTGCGTGTTGGATGCGGTTAACTAAATCAGCATTCGATTCGGTTTGGTTGAGGAGTATCATCACGCCGCATTCTGCGTCGGCGATTGTTTGCATGGCGTTTAATGTATTCCAGCTATGGGTTTTGCTTGAGCTATCTATTAAATCGAAAACAGATAAAGGTTCATGTACTCGTACCAAGGTTTCTTTGTCAGCACTTGGTTCACCCTTAATTAACACCAAGTGCGTTTCATTGGAAATCTTATCGTTATAGGCAATCAACTTCATTTCGCCATAAGCCGTATTGATTTGGCGTTCGACTGCACGCTCGATGAGTTTTTCATTTTCACTACGGTAGTGGATTAAATCCGCAATCGTTCCAATTTTGATGTCATGTTCAGCGGCAATGCCAACCAAATCTGGTAAGCGCGCCATTTCGCCATCATCTTTTAGAATTTCACAAATCACACTGGATGGATCCATGCCTGCTAGTGCGGCTAAGTCTGACCCTGCTTCTGTGTGACCTGCGCGGACTAGTACGCCGCCATTCATGGCTTTGATTGGGAATACGTGACCTGGACTAACGATGCTGTTGGTATTAGCGTCTTTCGCAACAGCTGCTTGAATTGTCTTTGCGCGGTCGGCAGCAGAAATGCCTGTTGTCACGCCACTAGCCGCTTCAATAGAAACGGTGAAGTTTGTACCATAGCGTGTACGATTGTTATTAGCCATTGGCGGTAAATTTAATTGCTCGCATCTTGTTTCATTTAGCGTTAGGCAAATTAAACCACGTCCATACTTAGCCATAAAATTGATGTTTTCAGCCGTTGCAAACTCTGCTGCAATCACAAAGTCACCTTCGTTTTCACGGTTTTCATCATCGACTAAAATCACCATTTTCCCATTTTTAATATCGGCAATGATGTCTGAAATAGGACTTATTTGTTTATGCGGCATTCTTTAACTTTCAGTTTCCCACTGCTGCATTCTGTCTACGTAGCGGGCAATTTGATCGATTTCTAAATTCACTTGGCTACCGACCTGCAGTGTGCCCAGTATGGTTTTTTCTAGTGTGTGTGGAATAATATTGATGGTAAATACATCTTTTTCTATCGTATTGACGGTTAAGCTCACACCATTAACGCAAATCGAACCTTTGCGGGCAATGTATTTCGAGATGGCATGCGGTAATTGAATTGCGAGTAACCAGCAGTCATTAACTGGATCAAATTGAACCACCTGGCCAATACCATCAACATGGCCGCTGACTAAATGACCACCTAGACGGTCATCAAGACGTAATGCTTTTTCTAGATTCACTTGGCCTTTTTGGTCTAAGCCTGTGGTGACATTTAACGTTTCTTTTGAGACATCCGCTTTGAAATGTGTTTCGCTTAAGTTTGTGACCGTTAAGCACACACCATTAATGGCAATGCTGTCACCTATTTTCACATCGCTTAGGTCTAGTTGTTCAGCGTTAATATCGATTTTAATATCGCCTGACGATGTTTGTAAGGGCGTTATTTCACCAACCGCTTGTATGATTCCAGTAAACATCCCGTCATTTTAACAGTTGTCCTTACTATTAGAACCGAAGCTGCGTATTTTTTTTCAAAACGCTTGAAATCTTCAAGCGATATGCTGTTAAAATTTTGCAATGTTATTTTTCAGCCAAATACTTGCGAAAACAGGATTGCCATACGAGCTATTTGTTGGCTTGCGCTACACCCGTGCGAAACGTAAAAATCATTTTATTTCATTTATATCAATGACCAGTATGGTCGGGGTTGCGCTAGGTGTTGCTGCACTGATTATCGTACTCTCCGTGATGAACGGTTTTCAGGCGGAGCTGCGTAGCCGTATTCTTGGCGTTGCTTCTCATATTGAAGTTACTGAAAACACGAATATGCTTAGCAATTGGGAGTCGCTTGCAGAGCAGGTTGATGCTCAGCCCAATGTGGAAGCCAGTGCGCCTTATGTCATGGCGCAAGGGATGCTGAGCTATGGCCAAGCGGTGCAAGGTGCGTTGGTAAGAGGCGTGTTGCCTAATCAAGAGAATGCGGTGGCTGACTTAGGTAAAAACATGCGGGAAGGTCAGTTAAGTGACTTGGCTTCAGGTGAGTTTAATATCATCTTGGGGGCTGATTTAGCCTATTCTTTGGGAGTGAATGTCGGCGATAAAGTCGTGTTGATGGCACCGCAGGGGCAATTTACCCCGACGGGTGTGATTCCGCGGATCAAACAGTTTAACGTGGTTGGTTTATTTCAAATTGGGATGTACGAATATGATGCCGGCTTGGCGCTGATTCATATTGAAGATGCTGCCAAGCTTTACCGCATGGGAGACAAGGTTTCTGGTTTGCGTCTGAAGATTAATAATCTATTTGATGCGCAAGCAATGACCGCTGAGTTGAGTGAAAAATTGACGCCGTTGGGTGCCTATTACATTACCGATTGGACGCAACAACATGCCAACTTCTTTAAAGCGATACAGTTAGAAAAGCGGGTGATGTTTATTATTCTGACGCTGATTGTCGCGGTTGCGGCATTTAATATTGTATCGACCTTGGTGATGGCAGTGACCGATAAGCGCGCTGATATTGCGATTATGCGGACATTAGGCGCCAGCCCAAAAAGTATTATGCAAATCTTCATTATTCAAGGCGCGCTGATTGGCATTATTGGCACCTTTTTTGGCGCCGTTTTAGGCATTGTCATTGCATTGAATATTGATACCATCATCCCGTTTATTGAAAACCTATTTCATGTGCAGTTCTTATCGAAGGAGGTGTACTACATTAGCGAGTTGCCTTCAAAATTAGAATGGAATGATACGATTACGATTGTTGTGGTATCCATCGTCTTGAGTTTGATAGCTACCTTATACCCAAGCTACAAAGCATCTAAAATCAACCCAGCGGAGGCTTTGCGTTATGAGTAGCATTATTCGCTGTGAAGGCTTAACAAAAACATATACAGGCTTAGATGTTGCCGTGTTAAACGGCATTGATTTAAACGTCAAAAAAAGTGAGCAGATTGCCATTGTCGGTGCTTCTGGTTCAGGTAAAAGCACCTTGCTGCATTTGCTGGGTGGTTTAGATACACCCAGTTCAGGTGAGGTTGAGTTGCTTGGTAATAACTTGAACCAATTGTCCGAGGCCAGAAAAGGTCAAATTAGAAATTATTCTTTAGGGTTTGTTTATCAATTCCATCATTTACTACCAGAATTCACTGCCATCGAGAATGTTGCGATGCCACTGTTAATTGGACGCATGCCGCGTGAGCAAGCATTGTCAGCAGCTAAAGATATGTTAGATAAAGTGGGTATGACACACCGTGTAGAACATATGCCGAGTGAGCTTTCTGGTGGCGAAAGGCAGCGTGTTGCTTTGGCACGCGCCTTAGTCACTGAGCCGGCTGCGATATTAGCCGATGAGCCGACTGGTAACTTAGATCGCGTAACGGCTAATCAAGTGTTTGATTTGTTGGTTGAAATTAATGATGTATTGAAAACCAGTTTGGTGGTTGTGACGCATGATTTAACGTTAGCCGCTAAGATGCATAAACAGTTCAAATTAGAAGATGGTAAGCTTGCAGCATTTTCTTAATAGACCGCTGATAGATGGACGCCACTGAACGATTGCCGTAGGCTTTGTTTTGGGTGCTTGGTATTTGCAACTGCAAGCCACTTTACCATCAGCTTATTGATATTTCACTTACAAATTCTGGTCTAGTTTTTCAAGAAAGGTGCCAAATTGAGAATTTTGATTAGGAGGTACAGCTTTATTTAATTTAGTTAACATATAGAGTTCGCTTTTTAAAGTGCACCTACAGAAAAACAACCTCTGACATAGAGAATTATTTTATCTACACTGCGCAAAACCGAATCCAAATCAAAGCGTGGCGTTCAGTTCATGCTAGGTACTGGCATGACAAAATTTTATGAAGTCTCACTTGCCGAAGTGTGCGCTTCTAAGCTAAAGTAGCGGTAGTTTTGTTTTATCTGATTTAATTAAGGAGTCGCCACTGTGTGGGAAATTATTGTAGCTGCAGGTTGGCCAATCTGGCCGTTGATTTTTGCTTCAATTATTGCGTTAGCAATTATTGTTGAACGTACTTGGGTATTGCGTAGTGAAGTAATCGCACCGACTAACCTATTGCCAGAAGTGCAGAAATGGATGGGGCAAGGGGTTATCAATAAAGATAGTCTCGTTAAGCTTGAGGAACACTCGCTACTTGGGAAAATATTTGCTAGTGCGTTAGCTAATGAAAAAAATTCTAGAGAAGTGATGAAAGAGTCTATTGAGGAAACAGGTCGTGCAGTGGCGCATCAGCTGGAGAAGTACCTTTCAACGCTTGGCACCATTGCAACAGTGGCACCCCTACTTGGCTTACTAGGGACAGTGATTGGTATGGTTGAACTATTTGGCGCTTTTACTAATTCAGGCCATGACGTTGCACAGTTTGCCCGTGGTATTTCTGTGGCACTTTATAATACGGCAGCGGGTATTGTTGTCGCTGTTCCTGCCATGATTGCTTATCGTTACTTCCGAACTAAAGTTGATACTTTATTGTTAGATATGGAGCAGCAAGCCATTAAATTAGTTGAAATTCTGCATGGTGAGCGTTAATCAACGCCTCAAGGTTAAAGGAACACTGAAATGAATTTTCAACGTGGAAAAAATAACGAAGACTTAGAAATTAACTTTATCCCTTTAATTGATGTGTTGTTAGTGATTATCATCTTTTTAATCGTTAATGCGACGTTCTCACAAACGAGTGAGTTGCAAATTAACTTGCCAACGGCTGAGGCCAATACAGCTGAAGATAAGCCCTTAATGATTACTGTCGATATTGATGCATCTGGGCGGTATATGGTCGATGCGAAGGCGGCTGGAGCTCGTGTGGAGGACATTGCTAGTGCGTTACAAGCTGCGGTAGGCAATGGTAAAGACCCAACAATCGTGATTAATGCTGATGCAAAATCAACACATCAATCAGTGGTCAATGTAATGGAAGCCGCGCGCGTTGCTAACTACACGCACATTACGTTTGCGACACAATCAGGCGCTAAGTAATTAATTGACTTTACTCCTCCACTGGTTTCTACAGAATTAACCATGTCGAAACATTCGCGTAAAAAATACAATATGCCACAAGTGATCAATGCTAAAGCATTGTTTTTAAGAATCTTCTCTTATGCTTGGCGATATAAATTTGTCTTTGCCATCACGATTGCAGCAACAGCTGTTTTATCGTTAAGTAATACCGCCTTTCTAGCAATGCTTAAAAAAGTGACGGATGAAGGTTTTATGCAACAACCTGCAGGGCAGGCCTTTGTGTTGCCATTAATGTTACTTTCTTTGATGTCCGCACGTGGTTTGGCTGGCCTTGTTTCTATGTATAGCATGCGATGGATAGCAAGGCGTGTCGTTGAAGTGTTAAGAATACAGGCTTTTGGGCGGCTGATGCATATGCCTGTTAGCTACTTTGATACACAGTCAACAGGGGTCATGGTTTCTAAACTAACCTACGATGCGGAAAGGCTATCTAGCGTTGCGACACGGACGGCAATGAATGTGTTGAGAGATGTGTTAACCATGGTGGGTTTGGTTGCTTATATGCTTTATTTGGATTGGCGCTTGACCTTGATTTTTGCCATTGTTGCGCCTTTAATGGTTTTGTATTTAAGAAAGACTACCCCCAAATTACGTGCTAATGCTAAAAAAGTACAGTTGGCAGTAGGTGAAATGACCAAAGTCTCAGAAGAGGCTATTTCTGGACAACGTATCGTTAAGATTTTTGGTGCGCAAGATTATGAAGACCAGCGATTTGCAAAGGTTGTGATTGATAACCGTAAGTTAGAATTGCGTTCAGCACGGATTACAGGGCTGAATAGTTTTGTGATTGAAGTGTTAGCCGGACTAGCATTATCATTGGTGATTTATTATGCACTTGGCCGCTTCTCCGCGGGTGAGTTCACGGCATTTATGGGCGCTTTGTTGATGCTGATTTCACCCATTAAACATATCACTGCAGCGAATGAGGATTTCCAAATTGGACTGGCGGCTGCACAAAGTGTGTTTGAAGTGATTGATGCGCCGATTGAAGTGGATGAAGGCAAGGGTCATCTAGAGAAAATAAAAGGTAGTATCGCTTTTGAACATGTAAGCTTGCGCTACGAGGGTGCTAAACGATTGGCGCTGGATGATTTGAATTTTACCGTCAACCCAGGAGAAAAGGTCGCTTTAGTTGGGCGCTCTGGTGGTGGTAAAACTTCTTTAGTCAATTTATTGCCACGGTTTTACGAGTTACAGCAGGGTTCGATACAGTTAGATGGTATGGATGTGCGCGAGCTATCATTAAAAGACTTGCGTGCGCAGTTCTCGTTGGTGAGCCAAGACATTATTTTATTTAATGATACGATATTTAATAACATCGCTTATGGTGTGCTCCGAGACACGAGTGAAACTGAAGTAATTGCTGCAGCAAAAGCAGCCAATGCTTGGCAGTTTATCCAGCAACTGCCTAAAGGTTTGCAAAATGAAATTGGTGATAGGGGTGTTCGCCTTTCAGGCGGGCAGCGCCAACGCCTTGCTATTGCGCGCGCTATATTAAAAGATGCACCGATATTGTTACTTGATGAAGCAACATCAGCGCTGGATACTGAATCCGAACAGCATGTACAAGCCGCTTTAGATGTGTTGATGCAAAATCGCACAAGCTTGGTCATTGCGCATCGACTCAGTACCATTGAAAATGCCGATAGAATTTTAGTGATGGACAAAGGTAAAATCGTTGAATCTGGTTCACATAAAGAGTTGCTTAAATTGAAGGGTTACTATACTAAGCTCTATCAAAAAGAGTTTAGCGAGTAGGGTATATGGTCGGCAGAATACGACGTGCATGGAAAGACAAAAACGCTTTGTTTTACCTTGTACTCTTACCACTTTCTTGGATATTCACAGTAATAACGGCTTTACGCCGACAAGCTTATAAAATCGGCGTATTACCATCATATGCACTCCCTGCACCAGTCATCGTCGTGGGTAATATTAATATGGGCGGTAGTGGTAAAACGCCCGTCGTATTATGGTTAGTTGAGCAACTAAAAAGTAATGGGTATACTCCTGGTGTTATTAGCCGTGGATATGGTGGTGCTAACAACATGCAGCCAGCCAGTGTGGACCAAGATAGCCTTGCATCACAGGTGGGAGATGAACCATTATTGATCGCACGGCGAACAGGTTGCCCTGTTTGGATTGGTAGGAAGCGTGTGGACGTGGGCAGAGCGTTACTCAAAGCGAATCCAACTTGTGATGTGATTGTCAGTGATGACGGGTTACAACATTATTGGTTGAAACGTGATGTGGAAATTGCAGTGGTGGATTCAGAGAGTACTGGCGAACACTACTTATTGCCAGCAGGGCCACTGCGTGAGCCTCAAAGTCGTTTGCAGACTGTGGATTTCATTATCTGCAATGGAGAAAAAACAGTCGCCCAAGCATTCAGTATGCAGCTATGCGGGCAAACGTTTTATAATTTAGTTAACCCTCTGCAAATAGTGGCAGTCGATTACTTTTTCGATAAATCTGTTAAAGCATTGGCGGGGATTGGAAAGCCAGAACGCTTTTTTAATGGCTTGACCAACTTGGGCTTGGATTTTGATGGGGTGGCTTTTGACGACCATTATGCTTTTACCGCAAAAGAATTAGAGCATATTGCTTGTGATGCGTTAGTCATGACTGAAAAAGATGCCGTTAAATGCCAGATTTTTGCTCAGGAACACCATTGGGTGCTGCCTGTCGAAGCTAAAATAGAATCAGCTTTTTTGCCGCAATTGCTAGCAAAGTTAAAGAAGTGATAAAAGGATAGGAAAACATCATATGGATGCGAAATTACTAGCAATATTAGTTTGCCCAGTAACAAAAGGGCCGCTGATTTACAAAAAAGAGCAAAATGAATTGATTTCAAGCTCAGCGCGGTTGGCTTATCCTGTGCGCGATGGTATCCCTGTCTTGCTAGAAGAAGAGGCTCGCAAACTAGACCCTGATGAAAAGGTTGAATAGTGTCTTTTAAGGTTGTCATTCCTGCGCGATATGCGAGTTCACGTTTACCTGGAAAACCCTTGTTGGATATTGCAGGTAAACCAATGGTGATTAGAGTTTCAGAGCAAGCTCGAAAAAGTGGTGCAGAAGCCGTGGTCATTGCCACAGATTTTGACAAGATAGTACAAGTAGCGCAAGAGCATCATGTCGATGCTGTTATGACCCGTGTCGACCATCAGTCTGGCACCGATCGAATAGCTGAGGTTGCACAAAACCTAAATTGGGACAACAATGACATTGTCGTTAATGTACAAGGCGATGAGCCTCTCATTGACCCCGCATTGATTCAAGAGGTGGCGTTGACCTTGGCGCATAGTCGAGATGCTGTGATGGCAACCGCTTGCCATGCGATTCATGATGAAGCCTCAATGCTCAATCCTAATGTGGTTAAAGTGGTCATGGATGCAGACGGCAATGCCATGTACTTCAGCCGCGCACCAATTCCATATCCGCGAGATGAAGCGCATAAACAAAGCCTCAAAGCGCATCGACATATTGGGATTTATGCCTACCGAGTGGGCTTTTTAAAACAATATGCTGAATTGAGTGTTACGCAGCTAGAGCAAATCGAAAGTTTGGAGCAGTTAAGGGTGTTGCACCATGGTTATAAAATTGCCATCACCGTTACTGACCATGCGCCAGCAACGGGTGTGGATACACAAGCCGATTTAGATTATGTGCGTAGCGTATTTCAGGCTGGCTAGCTAGTGTTTAAACTGCTTCTTCGCCAGTTTCACCTGTTCTAATACGTAAAGTTTGTTCTACGCTGGTGACGAAAATTTTGCCATCCCCAATTTTACCTGTATGAGCCGCCTTAACAATCGCATCCATTGCGGATTCTAAGATATCGTCAGAAACGACAAGCTCTAACTTAACTTTAGGTAAAAAATCGATGGTGTATTCAGCACCACGATAAAGCTCTGTGTGACCTTTTTGACGACCGAACCCTTTAACTTCTGTGACGGTCAAGCCATTAATGCCGATTTCAGAAAGTGCTTCACGTACCTCTTCTAATTTAAAAGGTTTAATGATCGCTTCTATTTTTTTCATTTATTTCCCCTCAATACTGTACTAAATTGTACTACTAATTAAAGTTTAGTTTGCTAGTAATTGGATATCTTCTATCCTTACCAAACCCGCGTTGTGTAATTCTGACCCCGACAGGTGCTTGACGGCGTTTATATTCATTTCTATCAATTAATGTTGTGACACGTTTAACGTCAGCCTCGCTATAACCAAGCTTGATAATGTTCGCAGGGCTTAAGTCATCTTCAACATAGGCTTGCATGATGGCATCCAGTATTTCGTAAGGCGGTAAGCTGTCTTGATCTGTTTGCTCATCACGAAGCTCAGCGCTTGGTGGGCGTGTAATGATGCGCTCAGGAATTACTGGTGAGAGGCTGTTACGGTAGTTTGCCAATTTGTAAACTAATGTTTTAGGGATGTCCTTTAGCAATGAAAATCCACCAGCCATATCGCCATATAGCGTGCTATAACCAACCGCTGTTTCTGATTTGTTGCCAGTCGTTACTACGATGCTCCCGAATTTGTTAGATAGAGCCATTAATAGCATGCCGCGTATACGGGCTTGTAAGTTCTCTTCGGTTGTATCTTCTGCTTTGCCTTTAAATTCTTCTGACAGTGCTTCTTTGAACGTTTCGAATAACGATTTAATTGGCAGTAAACTGTAGTCTACATTAACCAACTTAGCCATTTCCACTGCATCATCAACACTCATACTTGCCGTGTATTGTGATGACATCATTAGCACTTTAATACGGTCTGCACCTAAGGCATCGACAGCAATGGCTAGGGTTAATGCAGAGTCGATACCACCGGAAAGGCCGAGCACAACACAAGGAAAACCATTTTTATTGACGTAATCGGCTAAGCCGAGTTTAAGGGCATTGTAGACCATGGCCTCTACACTTAGGGGTGGAATGATTGGTGTTGCTACCGGTTGCTTATTAATGACGTCAACATAATCTAACGCCTCTACAAATGAGGGTAGTTGGTGCGTGACTTTGCCTTGTGAATCCAATACAAAAGACGCGCCATCAAAGACGAGTTCATCTTGACCACCAACGAGATTGGCATAAATAAGCGGCAAGCCTGTTTCTTTTACGCGGTCGATTAATACTTCATATCTCATTTCTAACTTATCCATATGGTATGGTGAGGCATTAAGTGATAATAAGAACTCAGCTCCTGCCTCTTTTGCTTTTTGTGCTGGCGCTGGCTCCCAACCATCTGCACAAATCATCACGCCATAACGTACGCCCTCCAACTCAAAGACGAATGGCTGGTCATCTGCTTCAAAATAGCGCTCCTCATCAAACACACTATAGTTAGGTAAGATTTGTTTATGATAGGTTGCGGTGATTTTTCCATGCTGTATTAAGCTAGCAGCATTATATAGGTTGCCATTCTCATAATGAGGGTGGCCAATAAGCAAAGCGATATCAGTTACGGATGCTGCAATACGGTTGAGTATTTTTTGGTTAGCAATAATAAAGTCTTGCCGAAATAATAAGTCCTCTGGTGGGTAGCCACATAACCCTAACTCAGGTGTGATGACGAGGCTAGCGCCATTAGACTTGGCCTGTTTAGTTAGGGATGTGATTTTATCGGCGTTGCCTATCAGGTCTCCAACTGTCGCGTTGAATTGAGCAATGGCAACCTTCATTTGTTAATATTTACCGCCAGCATTTTTAATAAGGCCAACAATTTCAGGGTTGCCCTCTTTTAATGCATAGACATAAGGTGTTAGCCCATATTTGTTACGTGCTTTTAAATCAACTTGATGAGCGAGTAATAATTTAACCAGCTCCACAGAATCAGCACTGATTGCCAATAAAAGAATAGAGGTCTCTTGAGCGTCTTCATGGTTTACATCAGCCCCATTTGCTACCAGTACTTTGGTAACTTCAAACTCGGGTTTTTGTACTGCCCAAGTAAGCGCAGTCCATTCTGAACTGTCTTTCGCATCAACTTCCGCACCTTCATTAATCAGGTGTTGTACGATTGCAGCATTCCCTTCTTGTGCTGCGTAAATTAGCGCCGTTTTACCTAAAAGGTCTCTTAAACTAATATCAGCAGCATGCTCAAGTAATACAATCACTGTTGTTAAGTCCCCGCTTTTGGATGCGTACATTAATGCTGTTTTGCCACGCGCACTTCTTGCATTGCTATCAACACCTTTTTGGTTTAATAGTAGTTGAATGGATGTGCTATTGCCAGCATTGGCTGCCATACGTAGGGCGTTCCATCCATTGGTATTCTCTATATTGGTGTCAGCACCATGCGCTAGGAGTATTTTGATGGTCTCGGTGTTATCTCGTTGTGCGCTAAACATCAGTGCAGTCCATCCATCATTGTCTACTGCATTAATATCTGCCCCATTATTAAGCAATAATTCAACCACTTTCGAATTATCTTTGCGTGCGGCATAGATCAGTGCCGTCAAGCCGTCTTTGTCTCGGGTGTTTGGGTTGGTGCCATTTTCCAACATGTCTGCTACTGTTTTAATTTCACCTTGAGCAGTAGACGTTAATATAGTTGGAAGGCCTTCCGCCAAACTAATGTGGCTAAAAACGGATGAACATAATAAAAAGTAAAGTAAAGTTTTTTTCAATGGTTAACCTGCTTTAATCTTGATGGCTTTCATGACGGCCTCTCCTAAACTTGCAGGAGAGTTGGCAACGACTGCACCAGCAGCCTCTAAGGCTTTAATTTTATCTTCCGCGCGACCTGAGCCACCAGAAATAATCGCGCCAGCATGCCCCATTCGCTTACCTTTAGGTGCGGTTAGGCCTGCAATATAAGCCGCGACAGGTTTAGTTACATGATTTTTAATATAATCTGCGGCAGCTTCTTCATCGCTACCACCAATTTCACCCACCATAATAATGGCTTCGGTCTCTGGGTCTGCCTCAAACAAAGCTAAGCACTCAATAAAGTTTAGCCCTTTCACTGGGTCGCCGCCAATACCAACACAGGTGGTCTGACCAAGGCCAAGTGCTGTCGTTTGTTGCACAGCTTCATAGGTTAGCGTGCCTGAGCGAGATACTACGCCTACTTTACCGCGTAAGTGAATGCTACCTGGCATAATACCAATTTTGCATTCATCTGGTGTGATAATACCTGGGCAGTTTGGCCCAATTAGCTTTGTACCATTGGCATCCAAAGCAGCCCGCACTTTAATCATGTCTAATACAGGAATGCCTTCAGTGATACATACTACCAGTTCTATGCCTGCATCGCTCGCTTCTAAAATTGAGTCTGCTGCAAATGGAGGTGGTACATAAATCACGCTGGCATTAGCTTGGGTTTCACGTACAGCTTCACGTACGGTATTAAAAACGGGTAAACCAAGGTGGGTTTGTCCCCCTTTGCGTGGCGTGATACCGCCAACCATTTTAGTGCCGTAGGCGATGGCTTGCTCAGAGTGAAATGACCCTTGTTTACCGGTAAATCCTTGACATAATACTCTGGTGTTTTTATTCACTAAAATGCTCATGCTACCGCCTTTACTGCTTGTTCTGCTGCATCAGTTAAATGCTCTGCCGATATAATATTGAGGCCACTTTCCCGTAGCATTTTCTTACCTAACTCTACGTTTGTTCCTTCTAAACGAACAATGACGGGAATGGTCATTTCAACCTCTTTTACAGCTGTAATAATGCCTGTTGCAATAATATCGCAACGCATAATGCCACCAAAAATATTCACTAAAATGGCCTGTACATTCTGATCAGCTAATATGATTTTAAAGGCTTTGGTCACGGTTTCAGCCGTTGCACCACCACCAACATCTAAAAAATTGGCAGGCATGCCGCCATGGTGTTTAATTAAATCCATGGTGGCCATTGCTAGGCCAGCACCATTAACCATGCAGCCAATATTGCCATTGAGTGCAATATAGTTGAGGCCTGAGTGATGCGCCTCCGCTTCTTTCGCATCGTCTTGTGACCAGTCACGAAGGCCAGCTAATGCTTTTTGTCGGTAGAGCGCATTGTCATCCACCGTCATTTTGCAGTCTAATGCCACTAGGCTGCCGTCAGTGGTCACAATCAATGGGTTGATTTCCAATAACGCTAAATCATTTTCAATAAATAGTTTGTACAGCCCTTTGGCCAGCTTGGTGAATTCACCAATTTGGCCATCGGCCAAACCTAAAGCAAATGCAATGTTCCGTGCTTGAAAGTCAACTAAGCCATTTAAAGGGTCACAAACCTCTTGTAATATCTTTTCTGGTTGTGTGGAGGCAATTTCTTCAATATCTATACCGCCAGCAGATGAGGCGACCATCACAACGCGATCAAGCGCACGGTCGACTAACATCGATAGATATAACTCACGCTCAATCGGTAATGTTTGCTCGACCAACACGCGATGCACGGGTTGTCCATCAGGTGCATTTTGGTAAGTGACTAAGTGTTTCCCCAGTAGGGCACCCGCAGTAGCTTGTGCTTCTGATGCGGAGGTGACGAGTTTTACACCGCCTGCTTTGCCGCGACCACCCGCGTGGACTTGTGCTTTAACGACCCATTTGTCGCCGGCAATTTGTTTGGTAGCCGTTGCGGCTGCTTTTTCCGACTGTACTACTTCACCAACAGGCGTTGCAATGCCATAACGTTGTAGTAATTGTTTAGATTGGTATTCGTGTAAGTTCATTAATTCGGTAGGTTTGTCGATTATTTAGACTAAATCCTATTTTCTCTCAAAAGTGCGCTTGAGGCTAGTAAAAAGGACTTAAAAACAGAAAAGCCACAGCGATTAAGCTATGGCTTTTTTACTTAACGAATGATTTGGTTTGCCTACAAATCTTGTTCCCAAGCATTACCATAGACTTTTCCATTTTTAGACAGAATAAACATTTGATAAATGCTCGTTACCCACATGAATGTAGAAGCTAAACTATAACCAATACCACCAATAATCGTCAAATAAGCAAAACTTGGATTTAGTTTTGTTAGCCACCATGAAAGTATGTCTAAAATTAAGAACCCGAATGGGAAAGCAATAGCTATTACTTTCAGTTTTTTTGGTATGCCGACTGCGAAACTAAAAATCAAGCTAATAAAGAAAAAGATAAAGCTAATCCCAAATAAGTGAATGTGAGAGATTCGCGTTAGACTTTGAAAGCTAGCCCCATCACTTGTAGCAGCTAACTTTTGAACTTCTTCGAAGTTCTTAAAGTTGGGGATGTTTGGAATACTGCTATGGCAGGCAACACAGTGCTTTTCAAACACTTTCTTAAAGTGAGCATCCCAATCTTTTTTAGGTGCGCCTTTTCGTACCCATTTAATAATATCTGCACGTACTTCGTCTGGTGCATTTGCTTTCATGGAGCCGTTAAGTTTACTCTCTAAAGTGCTATGTGAGCGGTCACCGTAATAGCTATAAACAATATCATTTTTAGATAAGCCTATTTCACCATCGGCCATACCATGCGTCATCATGATTTGTAAGCCGGCCATAAGTAAGCCAATGCCAACTACAAGCAGGTAACCTGTAAACAATGTTTTGACTGGCAATGGCATATTAGGAAGGTTCAGCCATGTCATATTAGAGGGAGTAAATTTCATTTTTAATCTCGTTAAATGTTAGTTAAAAATAATAGCACTCAAAGTATGGTTCAACCAAGTAAAGAAAAGACGAAATGACTTTAATTCCTCTCATTACAGACTGTTGAGACTAACTGCTATAATACGGCTTTAATCAAGTTAATAGTGAGTGCTATGCGTTTAGTTGTTCAAGGTAGCGCCATTACTATTGCGCATCTTACCCATATTCATCGTTTAATCGGCGGTAATGCCCAGTTTATACAAATTGGTGAATATGCCTATTACCTACCTGTGCATTCGTCAGATTTTGACGATGTTAGTCGCTTCTGTGTTGAGCAGAAAGTAGACTGCGCTTTAGTGCCAGATAAACAGCGTTTAGCTAGCTTTGGCTTATGTGTCATGGATATGGATTCTACGTTAATTTCGATTGAGTGCATTGACGAAATTGCTGACATGGTGGGTATTAAGCCGAAAATTGCTAAGATTACTGAAGCAGCGATGCGCGGCGAGTTAGATTTTTCTGAGAGCTTAAAACAACGCGTTTCATTACTTAAAGGGTTGGATGAGTCTGCACTGCAAAGGGTGATTGAAGAGCGTTTAACGCTTAACCCTGGTGTGCGTGAATGGATAGCCGCATGTAAAGAAAATAATATCAAAACCATGGTGGTTTCAGGTGGCTTCACCTTCTTTGCCTATCATGTAAAAGAAATGCTAGGGTTGGATTATGCCGTTTCTAATGTGCTCGAAATTGTTGATGGAAAACTCACTGGCAATGTTGTTGGCGATATCGTAGATGCACAACGCAAAGCCGATGAATTAGTGAAAATACGAGATCAACTAGGTTTGCAAGTGACGCAAACCATTGCTATTGGAGATGGTGCGAATGATCTGAAAATGATGGGTGTTGCCGAGATTGGTATTGCTTATCATGCGAAGCCAGTGGTGCAAGAGCAGGCCACGTACGCATTGAATCATGTTGGTTTAGATGGCGCCATTCATCTGCTGACTGCGTAACTTACAATAGGTTTAATTCCTCTTCACTAAACCCTGCCTGCCTACGTGCATCCATATTAAATGGTGGTCTTAATTTAGGTGCGTTGTACTGCTGGCATAGTGATTCAAATGTCGAAATTGGTTGAAGCTGACGTTGTTTACACAGCCAGTTATACCAAGTGTTGCCAACGGCAACATGACCAATCTCATCACGCAAAATAATATCAATAATTTCAGCGGCAGCCATATCGCCAGCTTGCGCTAATTTATTACGTAGTGGCGGGCTAGCATCTAAACCGCGTGCTTCCATCGTTCGCGGTACTAAAGCCATGCGGGCGAGCACGTCTTCTTGTGTGCGTTCGACCATTTCCCATAGTGAATTGTGACCTGAAAAGCTGCCGTATTCGTAGCCGAACGTTTTTAAGTGTTTGTTAACTAATGAGAAGTGATAAGCCTCTTCTGCAGCGACTTTCAGCCAATCAACATAATATTGCGTTGGCATATCGGCAAACCGCCACACCGCATCCAAAGCTAAATTAATCGCGTTGAATTCAATATGCGCGAGCGCATGAATCAGCGCAGCACGGCCCTCCACCGTATTCATGGCACGTTTTTTGACGGTCAGTGGTGATACCAATTCTGGCTTGCTCGGACGACCAGGTAGTTGTCGGCCAGCAATTGCTTCAGCGCCCATTTTTATTTGTGGATTCAGTGAAATTTGCTGTTCAGTATAGGCCTTTTGTAAGCCAATGACTCCCTCTACTTTACGTTGCGGATCATCTGTGGTTAGCCAGTTCAATGCGCTTTGACGTAGTTCTACGCCATCTAATAAACAGGAGTTAGTGGTCAAAGTTTAATTAAGTCTATTAATAATATAGTTTATCAAATGGTAGGTTATCTAACTGATTACATAGCGTACCAGCTTTGATTGGTTTGTTTTGATTTAAAGTCGCTAAAAAGTCTTGGTCATTGGCTAGCTTGCCGATGATTTTTTTGATTGCTTTAGAGTAAGCATTTCTTACGTGAAAATCTGGCGCAATACCCAGTGCGCCAATTTCTGATGCTTGTTTTTTAATTCGAGTAATTGGCGTTATATCGTTGGTGTAAGCGCGTGCAATATACTCTGCATGGAAAACACGTAATTGGGCGTTGTAAAAAATATGAGGTTCTAGTAACAACACAACATCAGCTTCACTATCCGTCGCGCATTCATTAATGTTAGTAAAGCTATTTTTTAATGAAGCCATGGCTGCTTGCTCTGCTAGTGGGCCTTGCATCTGCCATACATTTAAATAGGGGTGTAGAAAGCGCACAGGATGTAAGTAATGTGTCTTTGCAATATGGACTGCGATATTGCCTTGTAGCTTAGTCGATTCTCCTTGTAAGGGTTCTGTTTGTCCTGACTCAGCTTGTACAAGGGTAGTACAAGCAAACAGTAGAACGAATAAGCTGATTATTTGTTTTGACATAATGACTTTCTTAAAAATTAATTATTATTATAAACAATACGAACAATATAGCCCGCTTTATCATCTGATACATAGAGTGCACCATCTGGCCCAACGGCGACATCGACAGGTCGCCCCCAAGCGTTGTTGTTCTTGAGCCAGCCCGTAGCAAAATCGGCTGCACGGGTTGGCTTTCCGTGTTTAAACTGAATGCGAACAAGTTTATAGCCGCTTAATTGTTCACGATTCCAAGATCCATGTAATGCAACAATCGCATCTGCTTTAAATTCCGTTGGGAACTGACTTTTAGCTAAAAAAGTCATGCCAATTGGTGTTGAGTGTGATGTGAGCGTTATGGCTGGTGCTGTGACTTCTTCACAAAACCCCTCAGCACCTAAAAAGTTAGGGTCTGCCATCATGCTGTGCGCGTTGTTTAGGTTTCCCCAGCAATGTGGCCAGCCATAATGCGCCCCAGGCATGATTTTATTAATATGCTCTGGGGGAAGGGCGTCATTAACAGGACCATTTTTACGGTCAGATCGCATATCAGCGCCATTGTTAGTCGCAAACATTTCCTTTGTTGTCGGGTGCCAAGCAAAGCCTTGCGAGTTTCTTAAGCCTTTTGCCCAAATTGGTGGGAGGGATGTATGCCTGCCAACAACAGCTAAGGCCCCAGCAGGTTTTCCCTCTGCTGTATAACGCAAAATGGTCGCGCGAGTAGGATCACTTTCGTTGCAAACATTGCAGCTAGAGCCAACATTGAGGTAAATATAGTTGTCTGGCCCGATTTTAATGGTTTTTAGGGTGTGACCACCAGTGGCTAGATTGCTGATGAATGGTTCTGGTGTAGACCAAGCATCATCTTTTTTGCTGAGTTTTACAACGCCATTTTGGTTGGCAACTAATAGTGTATTGCCTATAAATGCCAAACCATGTGGTGCATTCAAGTCTTCCGTGATTAAGGCTGGTGCCTCAGCGATGCCGTCATGGTTCTTATCTGACAGCATGATGACGCGATTGCTTTTTGCTGAAGTGACGAACAAATTTCCCTCTGGGTCAAAGGCCATCATGCGTGGCATGCTATCTAATTTTGCATAGATATTAGCCTCAAAACCTGATGGTAAATTGAGGTTGAGTTTTGCTGGCGGCTCTGTTGCACAGACTAAAGGTGGCATGATGCTACACATGGCTAATGTGAAATAGCTTTTTAATTTGTATGTTAATAGCTCAAGCATAGAATTATTTTACAGTGAGAAAGCTGCGCTCCTACTCATTAGGTAAGTACATCAGACCAAATGTTGCTTTCCCAAGCATTTGCATATTTCCCCTCTTGCTCAGATGGACTAGCCGAAACACCATCACCTTGTTCAGAGAACATAATCTTTTTCCTGCATTGTAACGGTAAACATTGGCAACATGCATCGCACGTTTTCCACCAACAAAACTGTAGCATGTGTTTGAAAATACTTGGGCTGGATCTGGTGAACGTCCGTGCATAAGCTCAACAATCGCGCTGGCGCAGACATGTGCTTGTGAGGTTGCCATGTGTGCCGAATAAGCGAGTGAAGCCGGTAGTAAAGTCGTTGCTATGAAGCCAATACGTCTAATCAGTGCAATTAGTAATGTTGGGGCCATGGCATTTTAATCCTACTTTAGATTGTTGCGATTAAAAAACCATTGTAACCCTGTTTTTATGATTTGTATGTGTTATACAAGTCACAGTGCTGATTAGCAGTATTCGCTTTTGCAGCCATCATCTTTCACACCTAAACTCGTTAAGAATTCAATCATCTTTGTGTTGTTTTCATCACGGTAATATTGGATAAGTGAAAAGTTATTTCGCAGTTTAACGTTCACGTCAGTACCGGATTTTTCTAATAATTCCATCATTTTTGTATCGCCGCTCAATGCTGCTAAATGGAATGCAGTATGTTCCGCTGTTGGGTGCATATAATCGATATCAGCACCTTTTGAAAGTAGGTATGTGACGATATCTAAGTGATGTCCGTTTGTTGCCATTTGTAATGGGCTCCAACCAAATATCTTTTTATTCACAATAGTTGCATCAGCGTTGACATATTGTTTGACTGTTTCAATATGACCATCTGTTAGGCCATCGCGCCATACAGCCTCTTCATCGTCTGTCATTGCCGCTGCGTTAAAAGATAAGCATAAAGTACATGTTAGTAAGGCTGTTTTAATCCATTGCATCTTGTGATTCTCCAAAATAAATCATTATTATCAAAAAACTATCTATCGTGTTTTTTGTTAGAAAACACTATCCTACGAAATGCCTTGCATTACGGAACATCCGCATCCAAGGGCCATCTTCTTGCCAGTCATCAGGGTGCCATGAATGCTGCACCGCTCTAAACACACGCTCCGGGTGAGGCATCATAATACTAAAACGCCCATCTGTGGTTGTAAATCCTGTTAAACCTTGTGGTGAACCATTAGGGTTAAACGGATAAGCCTCTGTCGGCATTGATGTGTGGTCAATATACCTTACCGTGGCAAGATTATTTGCTAACACACTATTGACAGTGGTTTTGTCAGAAAATTCAGTATAACCTTCACCATGTGCCACAGCAATTGGCATTTTACTACCAGCCATGCCGCTAAAGAAGATGGATGGTGATTCTAAAATCTCCACCATAGAGAAGCGTGCTTCGAACTGTTCAGACTTATTGCGCACAAAATGTGGCCAATGATCAGCACCAGGAATGATGCTGTGTAAGTTGCTCATCATTTGGCAGCCGTTACACACACCTAGCGCAAAGGTGTCTTTGCGATCAAAGAAAGCACTAAACTCATCACGGGCCAGCGCATTGAATAAAATAGATTTTGCCCAGCCTTCACCAGCACCGAGTACGTCTCCGTATGAGAAGCCGCCGCAGGCCACAAGACCCGCAAACTCGGATAGCGATACTTTGCCGCTAATCACGTCGCTCATGTGCACGTCTACACTGTTAAAGCCAGCACGATCAAAAGCTGCGGCCATTTCGGTTTGGCCGTTAACACCTTGCTCACGCAAGATTGCCATGTTCGGGCGTACTCCTGTATTGATATAAGGCGCGGCAACGTTATCATTGATATCGAACGACAATTCAGGCTTGATGCCAGCGTCTGCATCATTCAAGATGCGATCGTATTCTTCTTGCGCACAAACTGGGTTATCACGCAGTGTTTGCATGTGATAAGTGGTTTCTGACCACATGCGATGCAAGTTGATGCGACTATCCATAAAGGTAGCGCCACCTTTTTTGATGCTAATTTCATTCGCAGTAGTGACTTGTGCGATAAGGTGCGCACAATCATTTACGGTGCTATTTAATTGCGCTAACACCGTATCCACCTCTGCACGACGGACTTGTACGACAGCTCCTAACTCTTCATTGAATAAGGCGCTAGCAAAGTCACCATTTAGTGCACTAATGTCTGCTTCTAGGCCACAATGCCCTGCAAAAGCCATTTCAGTTAATATTGAGAATAAGCCGCCATCACTACGGTCATGGTAAGCCAACAATTTGCCATCACTGTTAAGCGCTTGAATCTGCTCAAAGAAGGCTTTTAATTGCGCTGGGTTATCCACGTCAGGGGCTGTGTCGCCAATTTGACCATACACTTGCGCGAGCGCAGAACCACCCATGCGGTTTTTACCGTTGCCTAAGTCAATTAAAATTAGGCTAGATTCGCCTAAGTCTGTTCTCAACTGTGGCGTTAATGTTTTACGAGCATCTAGCGTATTGGCAAATGCGGTCACGACTAATGAGATCGGTGAAGTCACCGCTTTCTTTTCGCCAGCATCTTCCCATATGGTTTTCATGCTCATGGAATCTTTACCAACCGGAATGCTGATGCCGAGGGCAGGACACAAGTCGATACCAACCGATTTCACCGTTTTGAATAACGCAGCATCCTCACCTTCGTGGCCAGCTGGTGCCATCCAGTTTGCAGATAGCTTTAAATTGCCAATTTCGCTAATCATGCTTGCCGCAATGTTAGTAATCGATTCACCAATCGCCATGCGGCCAGAAGCAGGCGCATCAATCAGTGCTAATGGTGCGCGTTCGCCAATGGCAAAAGCTTCACCTACATTAGTTTCAAATCCTGCACAAGTTACGGCGACGTCAGCTACTGGCACTTGCCAAGGGCCAACCATTTGATCGCGTGCGATTAAGCCTGTGACAGAGCGGTCACCAATGGTAATGAGGAATGTTTTGTCTGCTACGCCGGGTAAATGCAAGACACGGTCAGCGGCTTCTTTGATGTCGAGCTTGCTCGTATCAAATGCCGTGAGTGGTTTGCTCACGCTTTTCACATCGCGTGTCATTTTAGGTGGTTTACCTAACAACACACTCAAGTCCATGTCGACTGGCTTGTTATCGAAATGCGTATCTTCTACGGTTAAATGACGTTCTGCTGTTGCCACGCCGACCACTGCAAAAGGGCAACGCTCACGTTCGCAAAGTGATTTAAATAGCGGCAAATCTTTTTGTTCTACGGCTAATACATAACGTTCTTGCGCTTCGTTGCTCCATAATTCAAGCGGGCTCATGCCTGGCTCTTCATTAGTCACATCACGTAATTGAAAAATAGCACCGACTTCAGCATCGTTAACCAGCTCTGGGAAGGCATTCGAAATACCACCAGCACCAACATCATGAATACTGACAATAGGGTTGTCATAACCCATTTGCCAGCAGCGATCGATGACTTCTTGCGCACGGCGTTGCAATTCTGGATTGCCACGTTGCACAGAATCAAAGTCTAGATTTTCGGTGTTTGAACCAGTATCCATGCTTGATGCAGCACTACCGCCTAAGCCAATTAGCATGGCTGGGCCGCCAAGTTGAATCAATGCTGCGCCCTCAGGAATTTTGTCTTTAAATGAGTGGTCATCTGCAATATTACCAACACCACCTGCAAGCATAATGGGTTTATGGTAACCACGGACTTCGGGGTTGCCTTTGCTATCTTTTACCATTAATTCAAATGTGCGGAAGTAACCCGCAATGTTTGGGCGACCAAACTCATTGTTATAGGCGGCGCCACCTAAGGGTGCTTCTAGCATGATCTGTAATGGATCAGCGATGCGGCTTGGTTTTCCATAAGGTGTTTCCCAAGGTTGTTTCAGATTCGGCAGGTTTAAGTTAGAAACTGAAAAGCCAGTTAAGCCTGCTTTAGGCTTAGAGCCAATACCTGTTGCACCTTCATCACGAATCTCACCACCAGCACCTGTGGCAGCACCTGCGAACGGTGAAATAGCCGTTGGGTGATTATGCGTTTCTACTTTCATCAAGTAGTTCATCTCATCTTCTACTGAGCCGTAAACATTGTCCACCGTCGGGTAGAAGCGTTTTGTTTTTTGTCCAGCGACAATCGAAGAGTTGTCCGAATAGGCCACAACAGTGTGACCTGGATTTAATTTATGCGTGTTACGAATCATGCCAAACAGTGAGATTTCTTGCTGCACGCCATCAATCACCCAGTCAGCATTGAAAATCTTATGACGGCAATGTTCTGAGTTCGCTTGTGCAAACATCATGAGTTCAACGTCGGTCGGGTTGCGATTCATCTTGATGTAGTTTTCAACTAAGTAGTCGACTTCATCAGGTGACAGCGCCAAGCCCATATCATTGTTCGCTGTTTCAAGCGCTGCTTTACCGCCGTCTAAAATATCAATACTACTGAGCGGTTTTGGATCTGCGTGGTGATAGAGTTTTTCTGCACCTTGCAAATCATTGACGACTGTTTCTGTCATGCGATCTTGTATAGCAGCAGTAAAAGCAGCACGTTCTTGTTGGCTCAAAGCCTTACCATTGTTAGTCCTTACATAATAAGCAACGCCGCGTTCTAATCGTAGCAGACTGTCTAAACCACAATTATTGGCAATGTCAGTCGCGCGAGAAGCCCACGGTGAAATCGTGCCGATACGTGGGATCACTAAAAAAAGTTCGCCATCTGGTGATTCTGTTTGGCTACTTGGACCATAAGTCAGGATTTGTGTGAGCGTCTTTTGCTTGTTGGCATTGAGTGCTTCTTCGCTAAAGGAAAAGTGTATGTATTCCGCATAAACATGCTGGATACTAGGCGCTGCTGTTTTAAGCGTAGCATAGAGTTTATCTAAACGAAATTGAGAGAGGGCAGCGCTGCCGCGAAGGCTTAAAAAGTTTGCTTGATTTGACATGGAGAGCAGTGTGATTTTAATTAAAAATGCAAACCGCTATTTTATCAGAAAGCAGGCTTGATATCAGGAACTCATGTTGATAAAAACGGCTAAAAGCCTAAAGCGCGTGCACCTTGGTAAAACACAAAGCTGATGAACCATGCTAGTGCCAGTGACCAAACGATAGATAACCACATAAAGCCGCTGCTTTTAGATTCGCTTTTAAGCGTGGCAATAGTCGATAGGCACGGCGTGTAAATGAGGCTGAATAACATAAAGCTCATGCCTTGTACCCAATCTAAGTTTCCTGCCATTTGCGCCATTAAGGCATCGCCTTGCAAGCCGTAGATAACTGCGAGCGAACCGACAACGATTTCTTTTGCTACGAAGCCAAAAATCAGTGCGATGGCCAGCTTAGTGTCGATACCAATGGGGTTTAACAGTGGTGCGAAGAATGAACCAATCATACCAGCATAAGTACCTTCGCTGGCGACAGGTACGTTGTTTGGGAAATTGGTCAGCAACCAAACCATCACCACACCAAAGATAATGAATTTAGAGGCGCGCACTAAAAAGTGTTTCACTTCTTGCCAGCCACGTAGCCAGATTTGGCGAGCAGTTGGGAAGCGGTAAGGTGGTAATTCTAAAATAAATGGTTCGTTGTTTTCAAAACGACCTTTAAATAAAATGGCCGTTAAAAAGATGGTGAATAAGCTCATCATATAGAGCGAGAACATGACCAAAGCCGCTTGGCTAGGTTCAAAGAGCACGGCAATCATGAAGATGAATATTTGTAAACGTGCAGAGCATAGTGAAAGCGGAATCGTCAACATGGTTAATAAGCGCATGCCTTTAGAGCGCATGACACGTGTACCCATTAGTGCAGGCACATTACAACCGAAGCCCATCAGCACCATGACAAAACCACGGCCATCTAAACCAAGCTTTGCCATAAAGGCATCCATTAAGAAGGCGGCACGGGATAGATAGCCGCTATCTTCGACCATGCTCATGACCAAGAAGAATAAAACGATAATCGGCACAAAGGCCGCTACTGTGCTGACACCGTTGTAAATGCCATTAAGAAGTAAGCCATTTAACCAAGTCGGGGCTGACGATAGTAAGGGCTCAAGGATATTCGTACGGGTAATGTCAAATAACCATGCCATGGCATCTTGAAGCGGCGCACCGACGGTGAAGATAAATTGGAATAGTAAAAAGGTCGCCAAAATGAAAATTGGTAGCCCTAGCCATGGATGTAATAAAACCTTGTCGATATTGTCTGTGGTGTCATTGTTTAATGTGGTTGGTATTTGTACGGACTGCTCAACGATGGCCTGCATTTCGGCATCGATTTGATTGTCAGCCTCTAAGCGTTTTGCAATATCGGCAGCACTGACTTGTTCAGCCTGTCGGTCAATCACTTCTGCTGCTTTTTGGAGTAAAGTTGGACACCCATCACCATATTTTGCGCTGAGTCGCAATACTGGCATGCCGATTTTGTCAGCCATTCTCTCAATGTCGAACGTGATGCCAGCGCGTTTTGCTTCATCTTGCATATTCAGCACGAGTACGGCAGGTAAACCTAGGCTGCGGATTTGCAGGGCTAATGATAACTGACGGTCGATTTGCGTTGAGTTAAGTACGATAAGCACTAAATCAACTTCGTTGTTGCTTAAAAAGTGGCGAACCACTTGTTCGTCATCTGAGAACCCATGTAAATCATATAAGCCTGGTAAATCAATCAGTTCAGCGATGTGACCGCCGACTAAGACTTTTGCGCTCATTAAATCAACGGTAATGCCAGGCCAATTGCCGACTCGGGCAGATGCGCCTGATAAGCGGTTGAATAGGGTGGATTTACCTGTATTCGGCATGCCAAGTAATGCAATTCTTTTCATGGTGATTTAACTATTCAGTTGAATGCTTATGCTAACGGTATGATGAGGCGCTAGTGTGAAATTTGAATGAGCTTGGCTTCAGACTCACGCAGGATAATGTCAGTTGCACCGATTCTGACATGTAGTGGGCCGTTGAAGCTGGCTTTTCGCATGACTTTAATTTGTTTGCCGACACGGAAACCTAATGCCATCAGACGCTGGTAGAGCGATTGCTCTGCTGTTGCAGTATTGATACCACTAATGGTAGCTAAGTCACCAGATTTTAAGTTGTATAGTAGGCTCATGTATGATTTTATTGATGCGAATAAGAATAGTTCTTATTATTACATAGATGTTGAAATGATGTCTAGAAACATGTATGACCTATTATAATGTGACGCCAATTAAAAAGGCTTGCAATTGCAAGCCTTTTTAAACGATGGCAAATAGTTTATTTGCCTGGCACTAGAATTTTCGCTTTTTCTTTTAAACCTAACATCAGTTTTTCAAGTTTACGTTGTTGTAGTGTGCGTTTTAAACCTTCTTTCGCTTCTTCATAAGGTGGCACCTTCGTTGCGCGACTATCCGTTAGTCTAATGATGTGCCAGCCAAATTGTGTTTGTACTGGCGCATCTGCAGTAGCGCCTTTTTTAAGTGAGGAAACAGCATCGCTAAATGGTTTAACCATGCCAGCTAATGGGAACCAGCCTAAATCGCCACCTTTAACGCTTGAGCCAGGGTCCAATGACTTCTCTTTTGCAAGTTCTGCAAAATCATCACCTTTATTTAATTTAGCCAAAATATCTACTGCTTCTGCTTCTGCTTTAACAAGAATGTGCTGCGCTTTATACTCTTTATCTCCCATCTCTTTTTTGTATTGATCATATGCATTTTTTGTATCAGCATCTGAAACAGGGTGTTTATCCATATGGTCCGCTAAAAACGCATTCACAACGAGTTTACGTTTTCCGATTTCTGCAGCAGTGGTAATGTCTGCTTTTTTATCAAAGCCATTTTTTGATGCTTCTTGATACGCTAATTCAGAGCCAATCAACTCGTTAAGCACTGCTTTTTCTAAGTCAGCGCCTTTTTGTCCACGTGCTTTGGCATCTTTTATGATGAAATTAACCCATGATTGCTTAATTGGTTTTCCGTTAACGGTTGCGGCGGCGGCGTCTGCTGCCTGAGCTGCCGGTGTTAATGCAATGGCAGAAAGGGCTGCTATTGTGATTAATAATTGTTTCAATTTCATGAGCTTCCTTAAGTGTATATAAAGTATTACTACTGTTAGTTGGGGTCAGTCGGTGAAATTGCAACAATGCTTATAGCATGAATTTGTTGCGGCATTAAGTCACCTAGTGCTTGATATATTAATCGATGCCGCATTATCTGCGATTTTTTCGAAAAATGCGAGCTAGCTATTTTAAGATTGAAGTGGCCGCCACCGTTATTTCCTTTGTGCCCTGCGTGAGCAGCACTGTTATCTTCAATTTCTAGGCTGATGGGGCTCAACACCGAGAGCCTTTCTCTAATAGTATCAATTAAATTCATCATGCTTGGGCTCTGTATTTAAGGTAGGGTTTTGCGAAAAGGTTTTACTATAACGTGATTATAAACGCCAGCGTTGACATATGGGTCTGCATCAGACCATGCTTTCGCCTCGTTTAAATTGTTGAATTCTGCAACAACCAAGCTGCCAGTAAAGCCTGCAGGGCCGGGGTCATTGCTATCAATCGCAGGGAATGGGCCTGCCAGCATCAACCTGCCAGCATCTTGTAATGCGGTAAGCCTAGCTAAGTGTTCTGGTCGTACTTGCATGCGTTTCTCAAGGCTGTTCGGCACATCTTCCGCCATAATAGTGTACCACATGGTTATTCCTTCTTTTCTTTGGAGGGCTCTATATTTGATGAGCCTGCTTCAGGCTGCTCTATTAAGTAGTCTTTTAGCATGAAGGTTTGCGCCATCATAAAAACAAACATCATCGAGGTTACGCCAAATAGCTTGAAGTTAACCCAGGTATCTTCACTATAATTTTTAAATACATAGATGTTAAGAAAGCCAAGCGCGATTAAAAATATAACCCACGCGAGATTAAGTTTGCTCCAAACGGCTGCTGGTGGATTCAACATTTTCCCCATCATTTGTTGAATTAAATTCTTCTTAAAAAAACCATTTGAAATAAACAGTGCGCCAGCAAACAGCCAGTACAGTACAGTTGGTTTCCACATAATAAAGGTCTTATCATGGAGCAGTAAAGTGATGCCGCCCAATATTGAAATCACAAGGCCATTAATCATCAGCATTTTCTCTACTTTTCCATGACGGACTTTGCTGTATATAATCATGGCAATCGTTGCGCCAATGGCAGCAGCAGTCGCGATAAAAATGTCAGATAGCTTGAAAGCAACAAAAAACAAGATAACTGGGAATAAATCAAAAAAAACTTTCATGCTTACTTTCTCTTTTTCTTTCTAGGTAACAACTTCATTAATTGTTTGTACCACACAAGCAATCGGTCGATTTTATCGTAGATTGTGCATTAAAGGTTAGTTCAGCGATGTTTCATCCAAGCAATCATCATATTTTGTTATAAAATAAGCAATATACACTTTTGCTAAGCGTTTTTCTCCATGCCTGCAACAATCGATTTACACTGCCACTCTACCATTTCTGATGGGATGTACTCACCAGAGGAGTTGGTTGCCTATGCGCACGAGCAAGGGCTGAAGGTGATGGCGCTGACGGACCATGACGATATGGGCGGTTTAGCACGGGCGCGTGTGGCCGCTGAGCAGCTAGGGATGCAGTTTATTAATGGCGTTGAAATTTCTGTGACTTGGAAGAATCGCACCTTACATATCGTTGGCTTAAAAGTGAATCCCGAATTTGCGCCACTCAAAGATAAACTCGCCACCGTGCGACAAGGCCGTTTGGAACGCGCAGCAATTATTGGTAAAGGGCTAGAAGAGGCAGGGATAACTGGTTGTTTAGAAGGCGCGAAAGCGATTGCTGGTGCCGGTATAGTGACGCGTAGTCACTTCGCTCGTTATTTGGTTGAAGCTGGGCATGTTAAAGATATTAAAACAGTATTTAAAAAGTATATGGTCAAAGGGAAGCCCGGCTTTGTTAACCATGTATGGATGCCTTTAGAAGAGGCGATTACCTTAATTAAAGATAGTGGCGGCACTGCTGTGATTGCACACCCAGGGCGGTATGATTTAGGCAGAACTAACTTACACTTACTCATGCATGAATTTAGAATGCTCGGTGGCGAAGCCATTGAAGTGGTGACTGGCAGTCATAACCCGCCTCAATATCAACAATTTGCAATGATCGCTCACCGATTTAGTTTAAAAGCCTCATTAGGGTCTGATTTTCATGGGCCAGGGATGTCTTTCATGCCAATGGGGCGTATTCAAGATTTACCAACCAACTGCGTACCAGTATGGCAAGACTGGGAAGAGGCAAAGGCGCTTAACTAAGCGCGGAACTGAATTATGGCTCAGTATTTTGTAATCAATGCAGATAACCCACAAACAAGGTTAATTAAGCATACGGTTGAAATCTTACAAGCAGGTGGCGTGATTGCTTACCCGACCGACTCTAGCTATGCGCTAGGGTGTATTTTGGGGAATAGGGCGGCGCAAGACCGTATTCGCCAGATACGGCAAGTCAGTGATAAACAACTGTTTACTTTAATCTGCCGCAATCTTAGCGAGCTAGCCAATTATGCCAAAGTCGATAATACTCAGTTTCGCTTACTAAAAGCCAATACCCCTGGCGCTTACTCTTTTATATTGAATGCCACGCGAGAAGTGCCACGTCGTTTGCAACACCCTAAACGCAGTGCCGTTGGTATTCGCGTGCCTGACCACAATGTGGTGCAAGCCATATTAGACGTGCTAGGTGAGCCGATGTTGAGTATGACCTTGCAAATTGCGGATGAAGAAGAGCCGATGAACGTGGCTTGGGATATCCGTGAGCGATTAGAGCATCAGTTGGATTTGGTGATAGACTCTGACCTTTCCCATATTGGATTTACGACGGTGATTGATTTAACCGATAAAACGCCACAACTCATTAGAGAAGGCGTTGCCGATGCATCGCCATTTGGGTTGTAAACATAAAGAGTAAAAAATGGAACTGACTTTAGTACAAAAAATTGCTGTATCGGCACTACCTATTATATTTGCCATTACCGTGCATGAAGCCGCGCACGGTTATGCCGCGAAATACTTTGGTGATTTGACCGCAGAAAAAATGGGCCGCATTACGCTTAATCCGCTTAAGCATATTGATCCAGTTGGGACCATTTTACTGCCAGCTTTAACCTTAATGCTGGGCGGCATTTTATTCGGTTGGGCGAAGCCAGTTCCAGTTAATTTTGCTAATTTACGCAACCCTAAAAAAGACATGTTATGGGTGGCTGCTGCAGGGCCCGCTTCTAACTTCCTGATGGCGATTTGTTGGACGCTAGTGCTGAATTATGCAAGTAGCACTTCAGGCTCGGCAGGATTCTTTTTAACAGAGATGAGTAAGATTGGCATTATGATTAACTTGGTGCTCATGGTATTGAACTTATTGCCGCTGCCACCGCTGGATGGTGGACGTATTGCCGTTAGCTTATTGCCAATGCATTTAGCTACTAAGCTTTCTCAGGTAGAACGCTATGGTTTCGTGATTTTAATTGCCTTAATGTTTACAGGCATACTAGGTAAAATCATTTCACCTATCATTGGGTTCTTTGCACAATTGATTTTAAGCATCTTTGCTTAATCATTCTTTGTATAATAACGTTATATTTATCAACGCACTTAAACACTAGGTTACTACATGGCGGTCGAACGCGTTTTATCGGGCATGCGCCCAACAGGCAATTTACATCTTGGACATTACAATGGCGTGCTGAAAAACTGGCTACGCCTGCAACACGAGCATGAATGCTTCTTCTTCGTTGCGGATTGGCATGCGTTAACCACGCATTACGACACGCCTGAAATTATCGAAGAAAGCGTGTGGGAAATGGTCATTGACTGGTTGGCTGCAGGTGTAGACCCATCTAGTGCCACCGTGTTTATTCAGTCAAAAGTACCTGAGCATGCAGAACTGAATACTTTACTTTCGATGATTACACCGCTCAGTTGGTTAGAACGTGTGCCGACTTATAAAGACCAGCAGGAAAAACTATCTGGTAAAGATTTAGCCACTTATGGTTTCTTAGGTTATCCATTACTACAAAGTGCTGACATCTTGATGTACAAAGCGACACAAGTGCCAGTCGGCGAAGATCAAATTCCACATATCGAATTGACACGAGAAATCGCACGTCGCTTTAACCACATTTACGGTAAAGAGGCTGGCTTTGAAGACAAAGCTAAAGAAGCGATTAAAAAGCTCGGCAAAAAGCGCGCTAAATTATATGAAGAAATGCGAAATGCCCACCAAGAAAGTGGTGATGATGAGGCGCTAGAGTCAGCACGCGCCATGATAGAGGAGCAGCAGAATCTCAGCATGGGCGACAAAGAGCGTTTGCTCGGCTATCTTGAGGGCGGTGGTAAAATTATCTTGTTAGAACCTGAATATAAGTTAACACCCGCTTCTAAAATGCCAGGCTTAGACGGGCAGAAGATGTCTAAGTCATATAACAACACGATTTCATTACGTGAATCATCAGATGACGTGACCAAAAAAATCAGAACCATGCCGACCGATCCAGCACGTGTACGTCGGACTGATCCGGGTGATCCAGTGAATTGCCCAGTATGGCAATTGCATGAGATTTACTCAGATGACAGCGTGCAAGACTGGGTGCAAACTGGTTGTAAATCAGGTGGCATTGGTTGTATCGAATGTAAGCAGCCTGTGATTGATGGTGTATTGAAAGAGCTGAAGCCGATGCAAGAACGCGCAGTACAATATACAGAAGACCCTTCATTGGTTAAAAATATCGTCGCTGAAGGTAATGAAAAAGCCCGCAAGGTAGCACGTGAGACCATGCGTGATGTGCGCGATGCAATGGGTTTGGGTTATAGTTAGTTAATTCATCCTGGATAGCTGTATTTAGCATATTTAGTGTTTTAACTTTGACTAAAGTGCTATATGATGTGGTTTATTGCGATGATGATTCTTTGAAGGATTCATTTGTTAGTAACCACATCGGAGATTAAAATCAATGGCGAGCTGCTTACCGAGCTTCCGCTGGATTTATATATCCCGCCTGATGCCCTAGAGGTCTATTTGGAGTCTTTTGAAGGCCCTTTAGACTTATTGCTTTACCTTATCCGCAAGAACAATCTCGATATTTTAGACATACCCATGGCAAAGCTAACTGTGCAGTATATGGACTATGTTGACAAAATGAGAGCGATCAATCTAGAGCTGGCGGCAGATTATTTACTGATGTCTGCCATGTTGATTGAGATTAAGTCGCGCATGTTGCTACCGACGCCAGCGGAAGTTGAAGAGGAAGATGACCCACGTGCTGAATTGGTGAGACGCTTGATGGAGTATGAGGCGATTAAATTAGCCGCGCAGCATCTAGATGAAATGCCTAAAGTAGGTGAGGGATTTCAAGTCGCGCATGCTTACTACCAACACATTGCCGAGATTAAACCGCCTGAGGTTGATGTGGATGCGCTGGTGGAAGCTTGGAAAAATGTGGTTAAACGCGCTAAATTAAATTCAAATCACCAACTTGGTCGTGCCGAACTTTCTGTACGCGAACACATGAGCTTGGTGTTACGCCGCTTACAAGCTGGTGGCATGTGTGAGTTTTCTGAATTGTTTGATTTCGAAACGGGCGGCTTGCCTAAGCTCGTCGTTAACTTTTTAGCCATTCTAGAACTAGCTAAAGAAGGCTTGATTAAAATCACCCAGCAAGCTGCATTTTCAACCATTTATTTGCAAGCGAGTAATGTCGAATGAGAGGGCCTGAAAACGTGGCGGAAATGAAAGACATCTTAGAGGCTGCTTTGCTCACAGCAAGCCAGCCATTAAGCTTGGATGACATGCTTAAGCTGTTTGCTGGCCGCATGGAGCGGGCAACATTACGCATGTTGCTAGATGAACTCAAGCAAGACTGGGAAGATAGAACCTTAGATTTAATCCAAGTGGCGACAGGTTATCGCTTTCAAGCTAAGCCTGAGCTGAGTGCCTTTATTGCACGCTTGAATCCAGAACGCCAGCCGCGATATTCACGCGCTGTGATGGAAACGTTGGCGATTATTGCTTATCGTCAGCCTGTGACCCGTGGCGATATTGAACAGATTCGCGGCGTAGCAGTTAATCCAAATGTCATGCGTCAATTGGTAGAACGTGATTGGGTGGATGTGGTTGGACAGCGAGAAGTGCCAGGTAGACCGTCCCTTTATGCTACGACGAAACATTTTTTAGATGACCTCAATTTATGCTCACTCTCTGAGTTGCCGCCATTTGAAGATTTCTCTCAAAGTGAAGTTCCGCTCAATAGTTAATTACTATGCTTAATTTTCTTTAGCCGCTAGGCTTAGAATCTTTAGTCGGAACAGACTTGTTGCTGTAAAATCACACACTTATCGATTAATAAGTAGCTCCCATGGCCAGACCGTTTAAAAAACCACAAGACAAACCCGCACCACGTAGGCCAGCGCCTGTAGAGGGTGACACGCCAGAACCAACGCAACGTTTACATAAACTATTAGCGATGGCAGGCATGGGCTCGCGTCGTGATATGGAAACACTGATTGAAAGTGGTCGTGTATTGGTCAATGGTGAAGTAGCGCAATTAGGCGTTGGTGTCAGCAAATATGATGAAGTGCGCGTTGATAATCGCGTCGTTCGACTCTCTTTCACACCAGAGCTACCGCAAGTCTTAATCTATCATAAGCCTGATGATGAAATCGTCAGTGCATCAGACCCGGAAGGCCGCGCCAGCGTGTTTGATAAACTGCCAAAAATCAAAGACGCTAAATGGATTGCCATTGGCCGTTTGGATATGAATACCTCCGGCTTATTAATCTTTACCACATCAGGAGATCTAGCCAATCGCTTTATGCACCCACGCTATGAAGTGGAGCGTGAGTACGCAGTACGTGTTTTTGGTGAATTGACCGACGAGCAAATGGAAATGCTTACGCAAGGCATTGAGCTAGAAGATGGCCCTGCCGCTTTTGATGTGATTACCGCACAAGGTGGTGAAGGCTCCAACCACTGGTATCAAGTGATTCTACGCGAAGGCCGTAACCGTGAAGTGCGTCGTTTATTCGAAGCCTTCCAAATGCCAGTCAGCCGCTTAATGCGCGTACGCTTTGGTCCAGTCACATTGCCATCACGTGTGAAACGTGGGGGCATGTTGAAGCTAGAAGCTAAACAAGTGATTGGCCTAATGGAATGGGCGGGTTTAGAAGTGCCAAAAGCACCGCCAAGACAGTTGAATCAACGCGAAAGAGATAAAGCGACCACTGTATTTACACCGAAAGTGCGTAAGCGCAGAGGCGGCGTATTGGAGCACCCACCGCAAGAAAGAAGTGCGGATGGCAAGCCTGTCGCTAAAAGAAAACCAAGCGCAACAATCTCACCGAAAAGAAAACCGCCTAAGAACAGACGTATTAGAAGTTAGGTTTAGCTGCTTGCTTCAGTAGCCAGTAGTTGTGCTTTGGTGAGTAAAAACACAAACTGATCGCCAGCACTAGTATCTAACCAAACGAATGGTACTGCGGGATAAGCCTCCAGTAGCGCCTCCCTGTTATGCCCAATCTCGACTATCAACACACCTTCATCTGTTAGGTAATTAGCCGCTTCACGTAGGATAGTGTGCGTGTGGTCTAAACCATCCGTGCCACTACCTAAAGCTAGTTGCGGTTCATTGCGGTATTCCGTTGGTAGTACCGCCATGCTAGGTGCGTCTACGTAAGGTGGGTTGCTAATCAATACATCGTAAGTTTTACCCGCTAATGCGGTAAACATATCCGATTGTATGGCGGTGACTTGTTCTTCTAGGCCATAGTTGGCGATATTGATATTGCTGACGTCTATTGCATCGGGTGAGATGTCGATGACGTCGACGGTTGCATCTGGGAACGCATGCGCGAGTAAGATGCCTAAACAACCACTACCTGCGCAAAGGTCTGCTGCACTCTCCACCATTTCTGGAAATTCAATCCACGGGGTGAGGCTATCATCAAGTAATAACTCAGCGATAAAAGAACGCGGTACCAGTACGCGTTCATCCACATAAAATTTGAAGTCGTGTAGCCATGCTTCTTTGACTAAGTAGGCGGTTGGTGTGTGGTTGGTGACACGTTGTTCGATTAAGTTGGCAAGGTGGTCACGTTCTGTTGATGTGATGTTGGCATCTAGAAAATTTTCTAGCGTATCCATTGGTAAGTGTAAACCACTCATGATAAGCCAGATGGCTTCGTCATAGCTATTATCTGCACCGTGGCCGTAAAAGATATCGGATACTTCGAACTGGCTGACGGCATAGCGAATCCAGTCGCGTATGGTTGATAGCTCCATTGATAATGTGATTGCCACCTTATGCACCGTTTCCTAGTAGGATTTCCATGGTTTTCTTATACGTTTCTTTTAGTGGTTCGATACAGTCTAGGCCGACGCATTCATTCAGCTTGTGAATCGTTTTGTTCAGTGGGCCAAATTCAACCACCTCTTTACTAATATCTGCAATAAAGCGCCCATCCGATGTGCCGCCTGTTGTCGACAACTCTGGCGTCACATTGTAGCTATGTTTAATCGCGGCGGTAATGGCGCTAGAGAGCGCGCCTCCAGGTGTGATATAGCTTTGGTTATGCTCCCATTTAATGTCGTATTCTAATCCGTGGCTATCTAAGATCGCTAACACGCGTGATTTGAGGTTGGCTTCGGTACTGCCTTCGCCGTTATATTCAGGGCAATATCGGAAGTTAAAGATAATCTCTAGTTCACCTGGCACGACATTGGTTGCACCTGTACCGCCATTGATATTGCTGATTTGCCAGCTGGTAGGTGGGAAGTAAGGGTTACCTTCATCCCACACGGTCCCCACCATTTCTTTAATGGCAGGGGAGGCTAGGTGGATTGGGTTTTTAACTAAGTGCGGATAAGCAATATGACCTTGCACACCTTTGACGGTTAAGTAACAGCTTAATGAGCCACGACGACCATTTTTAATCATATCGCCAACGACTTGGTTCGAGGTTGGTTCACCAACGATACAATAATCAATCAGCTCATTACGTGCTTTGAGTGTTTCAACGATTTTAACCGTGCCGTGCGTGGCAGCGGCTTCTTCATCGGCGGTAATTAGTAAGCCGATAGAACCGTTATGATTTGGATTCTCAGCAACAAACTCTTCTATGCTAGTGATAAAAGCGGCCAGTGAAGTTTTCATATCCGATGCGCCACGGGCGTAAAGCATGCCGTCTTTAATCGTCGGTTCAAATGGCGGCGTATGCCATTGGTCTAGTGGGCCTGTTGGTACAACATCGGTATGACCAGCAAATACAAGCAATGGGCCTTCTGTGCCACGACGGGCAAAGAAATTATCGACATCGCCAAAGCGCATACGCTCGATTTTAAAACCAAGCGGCTCTAAGCGTGAAATCATTAGGTCTTGGCAGCCTTTATCTTCAGGAGTGACAGAATCTCTAGCCAATAGATCTAACGTTAACTCTAATGTTTTGTTTGACGTGATGCTCATGCGAATAGCTCCTGATAAATCTCTTCTTTAAAGCCTAAGCTCATTACTTGACCATCTTTTTCTAAAACAGGGCGTTTAATCACGGAAGTTTTTTCCATCATCAATGCACAAGCACTGCTGTTATCAGTGATGCTTTCTTTTACTTCATCTTCCAACTTGCGCCATGTCATGCCAGCACGGTTGACGAGTTTTTCCCAAGGTTGTTGGGTGAGCCAGTTGCTAATCGTTACTTCATCAATGCCATCTTTTTTGAAGTTGTGAAAAGAGTGTTCGATGTTGTTTTCATCTAGCCAAACGCGGGCTTTTTTGACGGTGTTGCAATTAGGGATGCCGTAGAGTTTCATATGCTTTTTGTGGGCCATTAAGTAATTAATGCCATTTTAACAGCTAGCCATGGGATGTGTCGTTGTTACCTATTTTTTGGCTTTTTAATTTTTGGAATAGGCGGTTCGAAGTCAATCTGCAATTATTTGTATTGTAAAGCCATTTATTCCATAAATATTTAGTATTTAAGACTCAGAAATTGCTCGCCAGGTGATGGCTGAGCGGTATGAATGGGGGTCATGAATAGAGCGAACCATACGCATGTAAACGGCAAGTGCAAGACGCACTTACCATTTAATGAAGATTGTAAACTAAATGCCGCGCAATAGTTCGTTGATGCCGACTTTGCTTAGTGTTTTTGCGTCCACTTTCTTTACGATAACTGCACAGTAAAGACTGTAGCTACCGTCTTTTGAAGGCAGGTTGCCAGAAACAACCACTGAGCCAGCTGGGATGCGGCCATAAGTGACTTCACCTGTTTCACGATCGTAAATCTTAGTTGATTGACCAATGTAAACACCCATTGAAATCACGCTGTTATCTTCAACGACAACACCTTCAACGACTTCTGAACGCGCGCCGATAAAGCAGTTATCACCAATAATGGTTGGACCAGCTTGTAATGGCTCTAATACACCACCAATGCCAACGCCGCCAGACAAGTGAACATTTTTACCAATTTGTGCACATGAGCCAACGGTTGCCCATGTATCAACCATCGTGCCTTCGCCTACATAGGCACCAATGTTTACGTATGAAGGCATTAATACTGCATTTTTACCGACAAATGAACCACGACGTGCAATAGCGTTTGGTACTACACGGAAACCACCGTCTTTAAAATCTTGCTCAGTATAGTTAGCAAATTTTGTTGGCACTTTATCAAAGTACTTAGCAACGCCGTCATCTAATAAGACATTGTCTTCTAAGCGGAAAGATAATAATACCGCCATTTTTAACCATTGATGTACTTCCCAGTTTTGTGTATCGCCGATGCGAGAAGCAACGCGCAATGTGCCTGAGTCTAAATCGGCTAGTACGCTTTCAACAGTCGATTTAACTTCTGCTGTTGCATTGGCTGGGTTGATGTTAGCGCGATCTTCAAAAGCGGCTTCGATAATACTCTGACGTGAGTCCATAAGAATTTCCAAATAAATGAGGTGGTTTAAAAGATTATATAAATCTTAGTTGTAATAATAAAGGCGCTATTTTAACGCAAACCGCGCATCTGCCAAAAACATAAAAAACGCGCACATCCAATGTACGCGCTTTAGATGAACGTAACGTAGTTTGTTATTTACGTTTTGCTGCCAAGTATAAAGGGCGTACTTTTGGCGCTAGTGCTTTTAAATCTGTAATGCGGCTTTCACTGGCAGGGTGAGTGCTTAAAAATTCAGGTGGCGAGTTTTTGCTCTGCGCACCCATTTTTTGCCATAATGTGACAGCAGCATCAGGGTTGTAACCAGCACGGGCTGCCAGCTCGAGTCCAATACGGTCTGATTCACGCTCTTGTTCGCGACCGTTAGGTAGGGAAAAAAACAATTGGCTACCTAAACTAGCACCTTTCATGGCAATGCCAGCACCAGCACCGTTGCCAACAAAAGTGGCTAACGCTTGCAAACCCAATTGGTAAAAATAAGCTTGCGACATACGCTCACGACCATGCTCACGCAACGCATGGGCAATCTCATGACCAATCACCGCAGCAAGCTCGTCATCAGTTGCGTTGATTTTTTCAACCAAGCCAGAAAGTACCATGATTTTTCCACCAGGCATGCAGTAAGCATTCAGTTGATCATTTTTCTCTACATTGACTTCCCAAGCCCATTTTTTTGCATCAGGTCTAAAGACACCGACTTGCGCAATCAAACGTTGAGAAATCGTATTGACACGGTTATACATCGCTTTGTCTACATTCAGCGTTGATTTTTTCTTGGCTACAGATAGTGTTTCAGTGTAAGCCTGTGCAGACATTTGGTTGACTTGTGATGCTGGCATTACCAGGAATTGTGAGCGTGTTACACCCGATGCACTACTGTTGGTTGTCGTTGCACAACCACCTAGCTGCAAGGCTACAGACGCAACTAAAACGGAAATAAACTTTTTCATTGAAAGTCCTTGAATCTCAAATTTCAAAAATAACAAGCTATATTAACGGATGGCTTTAGTAATTGGTTGAACCATTTATTAAACTTTTACTTATGTGCAGTATTTCAAACCGCATGATTACTTGGTTAGTTTTTTGTGACGTTAGCTTCTACTTTTCCGTGATGGAGTTGAATGTTTAACGCTTGTCCGATATGTGTTTGCTGACTATGGGTTAATGGTTTGTTATCGACAGAGACAATTGCGTAGCCTCTAGATAGTACCGCTTCAGGACTAAGCTGCGCCACACTGCTCTTTAGTTGATTAAAATGCTGTTGATGTTTGTTGAGTACTTGCTGCGTTGCATAGTTGAGACGGCTTTGTAATTGCTTCACATTACCCATTTGATTTTTTAATTTTTGCGCAGGAGAGATAAGTCGTTGCGCTAAAAAGTCTAATCGTTGTGACTGCTGATTCAGGTTTAATACTATCTGACGGTTTAATTGTTGCGCAATGTTGCTCAATTTCTGTTTTAAGTGGCCCATATCTTGGCATGCTAATTCAGCAGCAGCGGTTGGGGTGGCTGCGCGACTATCTGCAACAAAATCACAAATCGTAAAATCAGTTTCGTGGCCAACGCCACTAATGGTTGGAATGGTGCAGTTAGCAATCGCACGCGCAACAATCTCTTCATTAAACTGCCATAAGTCTTCTATGCTACCGCCACCGCGACAGATAATTAGGGTATCGACCTCTTGCCGCGCATTGGCATTGTTAATGGTGCTAGCGATTGTGGCTGCGGCACTTTTGCCTTGTACAGGGGTTGGGTAGATGATGACTTTTATGTTTGGGTTACGACGGTTAAGCGTGGTGAGTACATCACGTAAAGCCGCTGCATCAGGCGAGGTTACAATGCCTATCGTTTTTGCATGCGCTGGAATGGCTTGTTTGCGTGCGGCCTCAAACAATCCTTCTTGCTGCAGCTGACGTTTTAATTGTTCAAACTTTTCAAATAGGTCGCCGAGCCCCGCTTGCCTGATTGATTCTACGGTGAGTTGAAAGTCACCACGGGCTTCATATAGTGTAACGGTTGCGCGTGCTTCGATTTTATCGCCTTCACGTGGCGTAAAGTCGGTATAGCTATTACGGCCTTTAAACATCACGCATCGCACTTGTGCGCCAGCATCTTTCAGTGAAAAATACCAGTGCCCACTGGCGGCGCGAGTGAAGTTGGAAACTTCACCAGAAACCCAGTTTAATGGAAAGCTCGCCTGTAACACATCCCGGGCTAAGCGATTTAGTTCGCTAACTGAAAGAACTTTTTGCGGAATCTTTTGGGAGCTAAAGCTGTCATAATCTGCCATAGATCGTATTATCCATTACAATCTAGCAATCACGAAGTCTGTATGACCAAATATAAGATAATAAATATTAGGAATTTTTATGTGTGAAAAACTGTGCGCTTTTTTAACCGGTAAGACAGGGTATTTACTAGGTTTTATTGGCTGCTTCTTGATTGTCGCTTTAGCGCTAGTGATTCAAACCCAGTATGAGTTAAACCCGTGCCCACTCTGTATTTTTCAACGGATTATCTTCATGAGTTTGGGTGTTTTGTTTTTAATTGCAGCCTTTATTCCACCAGCTAGCATCATGAAAAAAGCATTCACAGGCTTACAAGTGTTAACGGCTTTAGGCGGCGCTAGTGTAGCCATTCGCCATTGGTATCTGCAGGCAAACAAAGAGAGCATGATTGCTGATTGCGGAGTTGGCTTTGATTATATGTTTGAGAATTTTCCGTTAGAAAAAGCACTTAAATTAGTCTTCAGAGGCACTGGGGATTGTGCATCTATTGATTGGACGTTCTTAGGGTTAACGCTGCCACAACTTGGGTTGATAAGCTTCGCTGCCTGTGCTGTGTATGCTATTTATTTATTGAAGCTAAACACTCAATAACTATACGGTAACCAGTTCAGCCTACTTGGCTGTCAAGCGTGCAATTTCTTCTTGCGCTTGGACGAGTTGGTATTCCAACACTATCTCATTATAGAATGTGAAGTTATCCCACACGTTTGGCGGTAACTGAAAATGCATGAGTAGC
>TARA_B110000259_G_scaffold84266_1_pt1 | contig 46131 bp, 37 predicted proteins | sample TARA_B110000259 | Tara Oceans TARA_B110000259 (sample SAMEA4397649) | marine metagenome | biome: Polar Biome; feature: [SRF] surface water layer (ENVO:00010504); material: water (ENVO:00002006), including particulate matter (ENVO:01000060) such as... | depth 5 m | reverse complement strand
GATACTATAGTCTGTACGCAGGGCGTTGGTGGACCAGGTGGTGGACATGGTAGTATTGTTATAACCGTGTCTCTTTGAAAAAATGAACCAACAACCGGGTTCCAATCTATTAAATTACCTTGACAACTATTACCCATTACAAATGAAGCTGGTAGAGACGATGTCCAACCATCTCCATAGTTATCTCTTAAACTAACAGTGTAGTCTCCACTGAAAACAGGTAGTATAGTATCTAGTACCTCATAAGGAGTTGTTGGTTGGTAATACATAGAAGTGTCTCCATAAGAGTTGGAAACCATAAAGAAGTTAGATTCTGTTGGTGCATAGAAATCAAATGTTACTTGAAACCTAACCCACGAATCTTGTCCGAATACCTGGTTCAACCCAAACACTAGGATCATCAATGCTACATATATTGCTTTGGATATATCTCTTTTCATAATTTAATTTATTTTAACAATTCCATATCAAAAGTCGCTCATTAATAATTCATCTATAAAGTCCTGTATTTCTTTTCTTGTTGCCTTCATGCTAAATGATATGTCAGCTTGGTACCTTTTCATTTCCTCACCATCTTTAAATATAACAACGGTTGGTACAACAACTATTTCATGTAGAGTTTGTAGCTTAGGTGCAGCGGCTATATCTACGTATACAATATCACAATCTGTTAGCTTACCAATATAACTTACTTTGTTAGGATCATTCCAAGCGGCATTGAAGTGTGTAACTACAATTTGTGCGGATGCCCTTTGAGCAAAGCACACTAAGAATAGTACCAACACATATATACCTAGTATCTTCCATGAAATGTCTATGTTTTTCATCACCTTAATTTGTCTAGTTTATCTTCCATTCGTATTAACCTAGCCTTTACATCATCGACCGCTTTTTCTGTATTCTCTATTGATAATCTTATATTCTTATCCTTCATATCGAACTCCATTCTGCTAACGTCTTGTGGTGGTGGTTTTGGAAGTGTTTTGGCCTCTGCTATATCAGCTTGCAAGGCAAACCACATACCAACTATAGTTGTTATCGCTGCCCCTATCGCAATTAAAGTTTTTATACTTACGGTAAACCCCGTATTCTCATTCAGTTCTTTAGCCACTTTAGTAATCTGTATACTTGTTAATTTCCTTATTAGCCTCGTTCAATGCTTTTCCTTTTTCCATGAGACCCTTTTTGCTGGCGTTTATTTTGTTAGCGGCGTCTTTTTTAGCTTTCCTTTTTGCATTGTTTAACCCTTGGTTTTTAGATCCAAAGTCAAACTCACTAAACTTTTTTTGTTTGTACGGTGTTCCCATAGTTGTTTTTTTAAAATATTATGTAATTAATCCCAAATTTAAAGTCGTACCAAGTTCTATTCCAATACTTGTTGTACTTTCCTTCAATAAAAGTTCCTAAGTGCTTATTATATTTGTATCCAAATATTAAACCCCCACTATAATCTAACCATTGTTTACCCTCGTATTTGTGATAAGAGTATTCGTTACCTCCGTCTAAGTGATATGGCATTATGTTACCCCACGCGTGTGTCCAGAAGCCCTTTGTGTAATGGTAGTAATCAAAACCAGCAACTAACGAGTTCTGTATCATTAGATCTAACTCACCTCTTTTTCTCTCTGTATAATCAGCTAGAACAGTTGGCACAACAACAGCTTCCCAAACCTCAGCACTGTTAGCAACTACGTTACCATTTGGATCATAATACAATTGATGCCATACATCAACATTATAACCCTCTTGTAATGCTAAGTAAGTATAGTGTATATCTCCGTTATCTAACAACCACTCATCTAAAGGGTTGTAACCATAAGGCTCTGACAATCTTTGAGCAGCTCCAATGTTAAATGATAACTTGTTGTTTACTTTATACCTGTATCTCTCTGAGGTTTCAAAATATTTTATATCTGCAAATCCATCTTCAAGATACTCTCCTTTTACTATGTATTTATCTTCTACATATCTAATAAAGTGGTGTTGATCTAAATACTCGTTGCCTTGTTGCCTAGTGTAATCTAACTCAAACAAAAACTCTAAACCAGAAACTTTACCAACACTAGCACCATCGGACCATGAATCCTCAGTACCATCGTAAAAAGTTTGTGCTTTGTTTTCGTAACCAAATCTAGCTATCTTACGTATACCCAAGGACAAGTTGTAGTCGAATGGAGTGGCTACAGTGCTGGTCTCCAACCCGTTTGCAACGCTAAAAACTTCAACGTTAGATATAGAGGTTCCACCGTTAGCCGCAGCATAGAATGTAGAGAACTTAAAAGTCTTCTTACACAACTCTTGCCAGGTTACTTGGGCGTTGGCTACGTTTGCTATTAATAGTAGTATTAGTATTTTCTTCATAGTTATAAAATCACTTGTAAATCTATTATTTTACTGGTGAGCGTAGCATTTCCCATTCTTATTTTCGGTTTGATTTTTACACCTAGGTCCTTTACCTTTCCTTATCTTAGCAGAGCACTGAACCTCTCTAGCTTCTTGTTCTTTTCTTAGCCTTTCTTTTTCTTTTGCTTCAGATGCTTTTTTAGCATCTTTTTTGGCTTTCTTCTCTACTTTCTTAGTCTCTTTTATTCTCTCACCACTAGCAACAACAGCTTGGTTTTCAACACCAATATCCCAAGTGTTCCAACCAAGAGACATAGCTACTCTCTGCCAAGCCTCATTATTTTGATTCATAGCCTCGCTTATGTTATTGGTTTTCTTAACTATTCTATCAAGAGGGAAATTGGTCAAAGCGGATACAGTGTTACCTATAGTTTGGTACATAGGGTTGTTGATGTCTAACTTGTCCATCTCGTACATCTCCTCGTTCTTATACTTATAAGTAGTCATAGCAGAATATAGCTTTCTAGCTTTAGACCCAATCGGCGGTGATATGTTTAGTCCTTCTAGTAAAACTTTACCTTGATCCATGTTACCACCTCTCTCGCTTTCGGATATGAATTTTCTTATCATATTCTTAAGTGTAGCGGCTATAGCTCCGTAGACACCTGTACCCCTTAAAAAACTATCAACCATACTATTTGCAACTCTCATGGTTGAAGCTTTTTGAGCTTCTTCATCATCTTCGTCATCAAACATATATTTGAACATAGCTGATTGTAAGCTAGAGAATATAAGATTCTGAACAGCACCGTAGTATATTATCTTTGATATGTTCTGCTTATCACTACCTCTTCTATTTATTAAATCTAAAGCAGCTTTTTTAGTTAACCTAGCATACTGCATAGGTGTGTTTTGAAATGCAAGTATTAACCTACCCAAAGCAGAGGCTTGTTGTTGTGATATTAAGTCTGGCCTAGAAGACTGTTGTGTTTCCTCAGCCTTCTCTTGAAAATCTATAAACGCTTGAGATTCAGCTTGAGCTTTTGACATACCTTGTTTAACTAGAGCGTTTATTCTGTTTCTATAAAATGTAGAACCACCTATAGCTATAGCAAAACTATCCGCAATCTGCGTAGGTAAGAAACCTAACCTTAACAAGTGTTCTATGACAGCTTTAGGGTTTCCACCATTCTTTTTAGCTATCGCAGCTATCTCACTTTGATTGACGTCAGTTTTCAAACCAGCTCTTCTCTGCTTTAGCATGTCTGAGTTAAATATCATTGAGAAGTCTTTCCAGAATTGTGGTTGATTTGCAAAAGCTTTTGAAGCAGCAAATATATTATTGTCTCCAAAGTTTATAAAGTTAACACTAGACAAAGTTTGAAGCACAGCCGATCTAGCATTGAAAAACATTATAGCTCCAACGGAATTGTTAACCCAGTTAGCAAAAGAATTTACTAATCTGTTTTCACCAAAACTTCTGTTACTACCATTCTCCATCCTCCACAACATATCATTTAAAGCCTCTACAAACCTTAAACCAAAAGCAGCTTCTATTTTATTCATGTTCGGTCCAACTAACTTTTTACCCACCCACTTACCGAATATCTTCTCTCTGTTTTCTTGGAAAGGCTTTAAGAACTCACCTCTACCAACCTCTTGTACTATAGCAGCTAAATCACTACCTATGTTTTCTGTTGTCCAGAACTCTCCAGGTTTAGAGTAGCCATTTTCTTGTTTAGATATTATGCTTAAATCATTAGCATAAGCTATTAGTGCGGGGTCGTTTTTTACAGCTGCTAGTATTTTATTTTTATCAGTAACAGATAAACCAGGTATATCATAACCAGCTCTATCCCATAGTAAAACCCTAACACCTTGATCTACAGTGAACTCTGTTCCTGGTAGTTTTTTGTTTAACTTTTTAATTACAGGTTTGTGAGTTTTCTTTACGTTTCTATAATCGTTAGACAAAGCTTGTTGAGCGGCATCTACTTGTCTTTGTGCTTTTGCGTAAGGATCTATTAAATTGTCTTTAAAGAACTTTAAGTGACCCTCACCTTTAGCACCTTTACCGAGGAAATTGTATAGCAAACCTTTAAAGTCTTCAGCTGAAGGTGGTATGAATATTCTAAACAAACCTTTATTCTCACCTCTCTGCCTAGCTTTTGCCTCAGAAAACTCTTTCTCAGCACCTATGTCAGCAACATCTTCTATTATTTTATTGAACTCAATACTAGGATCAGATTGACTTAACCTAACTAAAGAAGCTTTTCCTTTTATATCAAGTTGGTCTATAACGTTTTGAACCGCTTGAACATTAGGTAGTGCATCGTCAACAAAATACATGTCGTTATAACCCTCAGCAAATTTACCAAGCATCCATTGAGCCTTAGCTTCTCCAGTACTATTACCTAAGCCGGTAATGTTTTCTAAAGGCATGTCTATTCCTTGTTGAGCCAACCAAGCTTGTATTGCTGGCGCAGCCTCCATTGGTCTAGCTGTAAGTATATAGTTGTTTTCAATACCGTACTTATTGATTCTATTTCTAAACTTCTGCATAAGTGGTCCTTCAACTCCACCTCTAACATTTATAAAGTCATCAAAGTTAAAGTCATAACCTGCCGCAGCTAGCTTAGGACCTTGTATTGGCCATTGACCAGAGGTTATAGTTATTGTCTCTCCATCTTTAGTGGCAATTATAGTATTTTCACCTTTATCAATTAAAGTCTCATCAAAATCAAAAGCACTCATACCAACACTCTCACCTTGTGATGCTCTAACATTGGACTTTGCTTTATCGTTTGTTATGTTGTTTAACCTAGTATTTTGATTTATTTTTTGAACCAGTGCAACTGCTTGGTCCTGTATTAAACTAGCTGCTGTACCTCCATTCATTACATCAACGTAGTTTTTTATTTCACCATTTACAGCATAATTTCTAGCGTAACCCTGAGCAGCTGTAGTACCTAGTCTATTATCCTGTATATCTGAATCAATTTTAGGTCCAAGGGTTTGGTGATAAGTAGATAACAATAAATCCATGTCATTGTTATGCTCTTGTATTATTTGAGCTCTAGCGTCAGTGTCCTTGTGCAGCTTTAGCTTACTCGCTAAGTCTAGCGTTGCTTTGAACATCTTAGCTTGTAGCGGAGCACTAGGATCTATGTGCTCGCCTTTACTTTTTAATAACTCACCAACTTTTGCCATATCACCGTTAGCCATGTCATAAGCTCTTTGGAACTCAGGGTGATTTCTGTTGATACTTCCACCATCGTTTAGAGTGTTTGTTTGTGTTGGTTTTTTGGTTTTAGTTAAGTAAGGTGCTTGTGACTTGTCCATAACCTTCATCATGCTTAAGCCAGTTAAACCTCTAATACCAAGAACGTTTCCGCTACCACTTTGGAACAAAGCAGCAACTCCACCAGATAAACTAGGGTCATTCTCAACAGCTAAAGCTAGTTGCTCTATTATATACTTCAAAGCTTTTGTGTTGTGCACGTTAGCACCGTCAATAGCTGGTTGTATTTCTTCTAACCTCTTAAGCTTTTCCTCTTTAGATATATCCATATCTAAAATCTTTTGAGCGTCAGCCATTAAACCTGTCTTAGAGTTAAATATAGTTACTTGAGCTGGATCAAAAGGTAATTCCACCTCCTTACTACTCTTATTAGCTTTATCGTTTATCTTGTTAGCTAGTTTATTATACTCACCTGGTTTACCAGTCTTTCTTTTCATTTTAGCTCCATCAAGTACCCTAGGATTTCCTAAACCAAAGAATCTTGATCCACCTAAAGCTTTTAAAGCTGATGCCGGTAAAGCATCTGCTAACACATCTACTGTCCTAGATAAAACTTCCCTTTGGCTCCTAAGGTCAGACTTAGCTCCTTCTATGTAATCTTGTTTTTCCTTAGCGTAGTCGTCGCCCCAATCCATACTTTTAACGGTTTCTATGTATTTCTTAGTCTTACCAAAAGTATCATATATACCACTAGCTTTAAAACCAGCTATTGAAGCTGGAGAGTATCCAGCTAATACGTGTTGCAATTCTTTATCTGTTTTAAAACCTCCTTTTGGAGAGTTTTCTACAAGATCTTTTAGCATTAGAAAATGTTCTTGTACTAAAGCATCACCAATAAGGTTGTTGGGATTAGAACCATCTTGACTAAACTTAGCTGTACCTCTTTGCATTTGTCTAGTTATTTCCTCCACGTGGTTCTCTGCTAAAACTCTATCAAACAAGTCTTGTCTACCTTTAAACACCTCGGACATTGGTCCATCGTTGTTTAAGTCATTTTTAAATGTTTCTAAACCGTACTCTTGACCCATTGCCATAGCAAGCTTGTCTAGACCATTCCTACGTATATCCGTCATCGTTTCTCCCTTAGCGAACTTAGATAACATCTCAGCGTTAGTAACTCTAATAGCGGCGTTAGGATGCCTTTTCATTACTTGGGGTCCAGAGGTGTTGCCTCTGTGAGGACCAACATCAGCTGCGTTCCATCGATCTATTTTCTGCCCTTGCCAGTCGTTAGTCCAGTTTGGTGTGAAAGTATTTGTACCATCATCGTTTTTAACTCTAGTTCCGCCAACAGACTTCTGAACAGCGCTTGGGATATTACTAGCTAACCAGTTAGTAGGCATGGATCGTAACACGGACATTTTCTTTTTAGGATCTTTAAGAAACGTTTCAACCTCAGCTTTAGTGTTACCAATAGTGCTCAACATAGCTTTGTGTATTGGACCGTTCTTAACGCCAAAAGCTTTTTTAAGTGCAGCTATAAATGGTGTTGTAAACTTATTTTTAGAAACCTCTTTATCTACAGCTGGTAGTTTTACACCAACATCAACTATAGCTTGGTTTAATATAACTTGTTCGTTTTCTGTTGAAACACCGATGTTCTCACTTAATGGTAACTCCGGGTCAGTTATGTCCTCTACTTCTTGTTTAAAAGCATCTTCAGCATCCATATCTGAGAATAAGCCTTTAGTGTCATCAATGTTTACATCTATACCTCTACCGCCATATTCAACGGTGGACTCGATACCTAGTGACTTAGCTATATCTTTAGACCTTTCATTCAGCAAGAATGACATATAACCATCAAGCTTCATGGTTTTTTCACCTTTAAGATATTCGTTGTGCATAAGCTCCCAACCCTTAACGACAGCAGCTTCTTTAAAATCATTTCTTGATACACCGTTCCTAGCGTCAGAAGCTATAGGGTCATATAGTTTTTTAGTTATATTCTCGACAATACCACCTATTTGTTGAGCAAGCTCTGAATCTAGAACTCCATTAGCAAACTCTCCGTTAGGTGTTTGTGTCAGCATTTCACTAGCCATAGCCTCAGCATCAGCTTTTGTAGGAGTTCTTAGTGTACCATCTTCGTTTATAGATCTTTGCTCTAGTTGAGCTTGCATGTCACTAGAAGTTCTAAAACCATCTTTGTTTAAATCAACCGTTTTCTTCGCGTTCTTTAACTTTCTTTTTTGTAGCAAACCAACTTCGCCTTTCTCAAAACCAGTCAAGTAACTACCCATCCAAGCAGCTGCATCGTTCTTGTTGTTTATATTAAAGTCAAGACCAGCTTTAGCTGTCATTCTAGCTAGGTAACCAGTTGAAGACTCTTTCTTAACTTTATTTAAGTAGCTTATGTTTTTATTTTGACGAAGTTCATCTTGTACAGACTTTGTATATTCATCTTTAGCTGCCGGTGTTTGTTTTTCAAAAGGAAGACCTGGTATATATCTACTATCGTCTGAAAACATACTGTTCCTGTCAATGGCAGCCTTATGTATAGATGGCATACTATTAGCCATGTAGTCATTTAAGTGTCCAGCATAACTTTCTCTTTGCGCTACATCCATAGATGCGTCATCGATAAAGTGACCTATCTCATGGGACATAGCTGTACCAGCAAGTAGATTACCTTCAGCGACAGCTGCCTGAGTAGCGTTTAACTCTGTGGTTATGTATTTGTTTCCTAGTATCGCTGCTTTTACTTTTCCCTCTCTAATTCCTTTTACAATTTCCTGGGCTTTTTCTTCTGTTATAAAACCGTCATTAACAGCCTTGTGAACTTGTAGCTCTAAGTCTGCTTTTCCATTAGCTTGGTTTATTTCCAATCCACTTAAGCTTTGATCTTGTAACATATCAGCTCCATTTTTCAAACCCTGCTGCACTAACACGAGTGCTTCTCCTTTCCTAGCATTAGCATATTGACCGACCGTATTATATACCGCGTCTTCTTGAGCTTTTAAATCAGCTGGAACTCTTTTTTTATTATTAAGCACCAGCCATTCAGCTTTTGTTATACCCTCACCTTCTGCATTTTTATAAACCTGTGCTTCAATGCTCTCTTTATTTTTAACATCTTTCTTTAAGGCATATACAGCTGCGTTGTCTCTTTTTTCTTTCAAGGCTTGCATTACAGCAACGCCCTTCTCTTTAGCGCTTAAATCTAAAAACTTAGGGTCTTTTTTTATAAGTTTTTCAGCCATAGCCACACCCTCTACACCAAACATCTTGTGTACAGAACCTTCTGACTTAACCTTACCGTCTGAATCATAAGTAACCACGTGTGCGGACTTGTCGTCCCCATAGTCAAACTCACTATTTATTGCGGCAACTTGCTTTTTTGCAATTTCTACTGTTTTTTTGTAATCCGCTTTCTCTCCACCATATCCAAATAACTCACCAGGTAACTTTGCAATGTGTTTTTGCACCTTCTCTTCAATAACAGCTTCTGAATCTCCAGCAACTACACCAGCTTGGCCGTATAAACTTTGTAAGTTTTTATTTGCAACCATTAACTTTTGAACAGCTTCTGGTCCCAACCTAAGAGCATCTAATTCAGTTTCTTTACTAAGTTTTACAACCTTTTTTACCTGTTCCATCTTAGCGTCTTGTAGAAACTTCATGTCCTTTATATACGTTGGAGATTCAGGTTTTAAGTTTATAATAGCATCCTCTATACTTTTAAGCTCTGGCTTTATCTCGTTGAACCACTGGTTTCTAGCTGGACCATTAGCTACATGTGCTGTTATATTACTGTAGGCATTACCAAAAGCTCCCATACCACCTGAGGATATAATAGTGGAGTAAAACGTTTCTTTTAACTCACCAGGTAAATCTTCCCAAACATCATCACCTAGTATAAAGGCATCACCCACTTTATCTAAACCTAAGGCAGAGAACTCTTCAACCATCTCACTACCAATCATACCTCCTGTCCCAGCAGCAAAGTTTAAAACTCTACCCATTGGACCTCTAATAATTTGATCGCCAACATTGTTAGAAAAACTACCAGACATTAAGCCTTTAAATTTCATAGCGTTAACAGCTGTACCAGCAACTAGCATGACACCACCCTCGGTAACACCAGACCATATTGATGATTTCCATATATCACCACTATCAATACCACCCATATCAATCGTGTTACTCAAGGCCATTGCTTGCTTCTTATATTCCTCTTTACCTACCTTGCCATCTTTATAAAGCTTAGTTAGTTCGTCTAAATCTTTCTTAGCCTTCTCGCCTCTCTCGTTTCTACCCATCAAATCAACGCGTTTACCACCAGCGCTACTCATACCATATAAGCCAGCGGTAGTAGCTGTTGCCCCAGTTATACCTAGAAAAGCACCTCCTGGTACGACGAAACTTGTAGCCGTTGCTACAACCATGTTACCAGCTTGTTGGTTAAACGTTCTCCACGAAGTAAACCCTATTTGATCCAAATCAGCCGCTTGATCCATAGTTAACTTTGTTTGGAAAGAACTCTTAGCTGTATTGAAATTACCAGCTTGCTCTACAGCCCAATCATTATTAAACGCAGCGGGTATGTTGTAACCAAAGCTTCTAAAGCCATCTAAAAAGTCTTGTGTTACTACTTTAGTGCCGTCATATTCCTTGTTTACTAAATGCTTTAACTTATCGTTATCTAAATTAGCATCTACATGCTTGTCTTGCCAGTTCTTATATTTTTTGTCAAACTCAGCGCCAGCACTTGTACCAGCCGCTTTAAGAGTTCTACTTTGCTTCATTATCTTTTCTAACTTGCTTTGGTAGTACTTTTGTTTTTTAGGATCTGGATGCGAAACAACAACAGTCATATCGTCTCCATCTCCATAAGTCTGTACGCCACAACCATCTCTTTTCATGTTTAGATTTATGTTATCCATAGATCGCTCTAACATGACTTGATCTGCTTGTACTGTTTGCGCGGCATTTTGATAATCAGCAACAAAGCCATTTTTCTCTTGCTCTATTTGAGTGCTTGATTTGTTGGTCATATCTTTAGCACTTATTCTAACAACAACGTTCTCTTTGTGGCCAACGTATGTTTCAAATGCTAGGTTACCCTTTTGATTTGCTATTGTCTTTTTTTCATCAGCTAATCTTTCAGCACTGTTAACATTATTATCTTTAACATAGCTCTGTAGCTCAGCATAATCTTCTTCTGGTATTTTCCCCTTCAAGTCAGTTAACAGGTTTTTATACCTTTCTTGCTCCCAACCTTCTTTTTCAACCATTCTCTCGTTAGAACTTCCTAACCCCTCGTTTCTATTGTACATTATAGGTTTTTCTAAAGAAGCTTTTATAGCAGCTTTAGCCACATCGGAGTAGTTACCTTGATCTAAGTCAAACATAACGCTCTCTTTACCTCTACCACTAGTCCAATAGCTATCATTTACTTCTTCATCTGAAAGAGATGCAAGCTCGCTACTTACCTTTGCATTCATCTTATCAATACCAACCGTTCTTTTGTCTAGCATGAAGCTATCCATTTTATCATACTCTTCTGGGCTAAGGTTTTTATACAACCAAGCCGTCATTTCGTTTGCATTTTTAAACTCTTGCTCGCCTTTAGGTGTTTTAAGAGTGTAGCTTTCATGTAAACCAAGTACCATCTCTGGTATTGAAGAGGTAGCCTTGTTTATTGTAATAGAGTAATCTAAGTCTGATTCAGCAAATATTTCATTTGCACCATCAACACCTTCGTCGCTAAGTCTATTGCTACTCATTAGTTGTCTTTCACCGAGAACCGTAGCTAAAGATCTATTAACGTTACTACCCTGATCAGCGTGATCCTTCGTGAACTGATCTAGTATAGCTTGTGTATTTTTAAAGTTTTTATCACCAGGTACTAAGTCAACGTAGTACGGTTTTGATCTCCACGGCGCGTTTATTTTAATAGCATTTCCAGCGCCAACCTCTTCTACATTAACCCCTGCGAACTTTGATTCAATACCCTCTCTTACAGTAGCCTCGTTCTTATCAACCCAAGTAACTGTGTTTCTATGATCAAAATCATCATCTTTAGATAACTTTAAAACCTTCAATCTCTCTGACTCACTTAAACCTTTCATCCAAACATTCTGACTATTGTTTAGTTTTTTTATATTGCTTGTTTTAATATTGTTGAGGTTTGGCTTTAGGTATCCAGCAATTTCTTCTGGCGTTGACTCTACTCCAGAGTTTATTTTTTCTGGTACACTCAACACGCTGTTTAATTGCTTTGCAAACTTACCGCTTACTGGTTTACCATTGTACCCTTCAGCTGGCGCTCCACCTAAACCGTTAAGAGGTTGCTTGTACCATTTCCCATCAACATTTACAAATCTATCTTCGTTTCTAAAATAAGAGCCATCAGCATTTGCGGTTAAACCCATATCTTGTATTGAAGTTGGGTTGTTTCTCTTGTGCTCTATTTCTTTTTGAGCTTGTTGTTGTTTTAAGTAATCTTCTCTATTAAAAGCGTCTTTATCAAAATGATTAAACTCTTGCCCTATACTAACGTATGCAGGGTTTGTTATGTTACCATCTTTTACTTCAGGATCAACCTTGCTCCAATCCTTAGCTCCTTTCTTTTTGGTATAGTAAATAGCTTGTCCATCTTTATCAACACCAAACTTATACTCGTAACCACCCTGTTCTATTACCTGGTCAGGCTTTACGTCTTGTGACACCGAAGAACCATCTTCCGATGCTAATTCCGAATCTTCGGAAACTATTTGAGGCTCTACAGTCGCACCGTTCGTCTGAGAGCCTTTTTCTTTTTTTACTTGTAATTCCTCCCATATCTGCTCTGCGGTCTTCCAGCTACCATCAGAATTTTTATGTTCGTTATTGGGGTTTTTGCTTTCCTCCTCGGTAGTAGCAAGGCTGTTGTAGTGAGCTGCAACCTTACCCATGTTTTCTTGAGGCTGTCCATCATCGCTCATTCTTTTAAGAATGTCACCTAATATCTCTCTGTTCATATTTTATTTTATTGTTTTGGTGGGTACATAGCTAGTAACTCTTCTGTAGACAAGTCTTTATACTGGTCGCTTTTTGCTGAAACCGGAGCCATACTTCCATCTGCATTTTGAGTGTACATTTGATCTCCTGGTTGTTCTACTTTTTGCTCTGTCTTAGGTTTTCTATTACTAGCAAAACCCTCGTTGTAATTATTTTGCATTGACTGACCTATATATGTAGCCATCAAACCTCTAGTTCTATCCTCATCAAACATTTCGTTATCAGGATTAACTAAAGCATCTACTATCATACCCCTACTATCACCACTCAAAACTGTCTTTGCTCCATCTGGATCATCTTCATTACCTATGATACCATCGTCACCAGGTGGAGGAGTCAATCCTAGAGACGCGTAGGTCATTCCTTTTATCTCAGGATGTTCTGCTACTGCTTTTCCCCATGGAGTTCCCTCTCCTAATATATCATCGTTTATTAACGATCTGATTTTACCTTCTTTAAGTGTAGCGTCTATATCGGATACGGTTCTAACCATATCAAATGTTGGTTGAGCGTTTGGATCGTCACCACTCTGATTAACACCACTTTCACGTGATTTAATTATCTTATCTCTAACGCCAGACATAGTAACAAAGTCTTTACTATACTCATCAAGCATACCATCAATGTCCTCCATAGCCATATACTCTCCATCGCCGACATCAACCTCCCACTTACCTTTATTGTCACCATCTTTTATAACCCTCTTTTTAGCATACTTACCCTGTACGGCATTCATTATACGCAATTGATCTTCACCAATAGATTCTGATAAATCATTTTCGTCAAATATTGACGCTATTCTCGTCCTAGTGTCTTTAGCTGCAGCTACATTTCCAGAGAACTCCTCTTGGCCTACCATCTCCTCAGAACCATCACCATTTTTCTCAATTGCCTTAAGGTAGTTGCCGTGACCTGTTTTAACATGTTCTTTAGCAGCGCCAAGCCAATCCTCACCTAAGCTACCTCCGTTTCTCAACACATCTTGTGATAACTGTTTTGATTTCTTTTTTGATTGAGCTATGTTAGTTACTAGGTTTTGACTTATATCCATAAGGTCATCCATACCTTGCGCCATACCATCTTGTTGGCCGGGCACTAAACCTCCTAAAGCAGCGTCATACGCTCCTTTTACTAAAGTAGAATCCGCTTGTTTTAATGGTGTTTTACTCATAATTTCTTATTTTTATATTGTACCGGAGACATAGGGCTTCCGTTAGCGTCATATATTGTTTGTCCAGCGCTCATATCTCCTGGAGTACCACCACCCATACCACCAGCCATACCAGTTAGCCCACTAGATAAAGCTCCAGCGGCACCAGTTATACCCGACCACATTTTTGAATCAGCAGCGGCTACTTTTGCGCCTTCCGCCGCAACATCTGATTGTGACATGCCTAATAGGGTAGAGTTTTTACTTCTTTCTAAGTCTTGCGTTCTAGCATCACCTTGTGCTTCTTGAGCGTTTAACTTGCTTTGTTCTTGTCTTTCAGCCATTTGGTTTCCTTGCTCTTGTTTACCAATTGACACGGCAGATTTCTGAGCATCCATAGAACCTTGATTAGCCATCGTTTGAGCTAGAGCCGCGATACCAGATCCACCAGCCGCACCTTTCATTTGTTGCATTATGTTGGCTTGCGATTGTTGTTGTTGCTGCTTTGCAAACTCAGCTTCACCTTGGTTAACTGTTAAGTCTTCCATTGTATTCTCTTGATTAGCATAAGGATTACTAGTGTCCATTTCAGCAAACTTAAGTTTTTGCTTTTCCATTTCTGCCTTAGCTTTTTCCTCAGCCGCTTTAGCTGCTTTCTTTTGTTTTGAACCAGATATAGCTTTAGCTATACCAGCACCAACACCAACTACGGCTGCACCTGCTAGTAGAAAACTCATATCTTATTTGTTTTTAATGTATTCATCATATTCTTTAAAGTCTTTGGCCACAATCTCTTTTTCTAACCACTCTATGTTTTGAGAGTTTGTAGGGTTTTTATGTATGTTAACGAATATACATGCTTCCTGAGCATATATAACTCTTTTAGTCCCTGGTGTTGCTACTACATAGCAAGGAGCTATATAATCTTCTGTTGAATCTTCCGTACCAACTCTTATTTTACCTGTTAATAGAAACCAAACATGTAAGTGTTTGTGTATTGCTCCCACAACAACAGATCCTTTTTGCATAGACATTTGCCTAACATATATACCATCAGCAAAGGAATGTTTAAGCGGGAATATCTTTGAATCTTGGTGCGTTACTATGTTCACCCCATCAGCTTCACTTATTAACATTGATTGAAAATCTAAGATTTTCTTTCGTGAAGATAGTTTTATATCTTTACTCATATTTAATTTAATTATAGTTAAATAATCACACTTTTTTGCGGTTATTTACTACTTTCAAATATATCAACACCAACACTGAACAACTCTATTTTCTCATGTATTCCATTCTCTATACCCGTTGAGCTATTCCTAAGCTTCATCTCAGCAAAATAACCCAAAGCATTATTTTGGTTTGCCTTATTGTCTTTACTGAATAGTATAAATGATCCATTAGGAACTGAGGCAACGAGGTTGTTACCAACAGTTATAACCAAGCCAGATATAATTGTTATAACGCCTATCTCAACAATTCCAGCGGAGTTTATATTGTAACCCCCTAAAGAAGAGGTTGGTACAAAGTAAGCTGTATCTCCTACTTGGCAAGACACATTTAGTGGTTCTGTGAAGGTTAGTACTGTTGGCATTTTATGTTGTTGTTAAAAAGTTAGGGTGTAATACTATGTTACCATTAGGTGTTGATCTACCATATTTAACTATCTTTATAGAACCAGTTATAGTAGCCACGGTGTTCCCCGCGTCCATTGACACGTTACTGCTAACCAACTCGTATTCCCAACCAGTGTCAACTAGAAATGTATCAATGATGGTTGTGCCTTGAAACGTGCCACCTAAAGGAGCTGTTATAGCGTTGTCAATTGTTATACTATCATTTGTAACTACAGCTGTTACTTTTGAGTTAGCAGGTATTCTATTGTTAGATATATATGCATCTGATATATTCATTCCAACTTTTATACCAGTAGTATCTAATACGTGTAGGTTCGTAGCGCCAGCACTCTCAGCCTCCATTATAATGTCTTGGTAAGCGCCTTTTATGTTTGCCGCTGTTATTCCATTTCCATTGTTAACTAATGACCTACCACCTACTCGAGTATATGTAAACGAGAAGGGAATAATATTATAACCTGTTGAAAGCTCTGTAGCGGTGGGTATAGTTGCGCTACCAGCTGCGATCATATTAGTTATAGGTGCTGGTGTAAATGTTGATGCACCGGTTAGCTGTAAACTTTCGAACGTAAGTGCGTTTAAAGCACTAGGTACGCTAGCGTTTAGCGCTAAACCATTGTCTCCGGTTCCCGCTGTCATTATTACTGAATATTTAAACGACTCAGCGGCATCAGGGGATGTTACCTGTAGTACTTGCTGTAATGTACCCGCTACAAAGGTCAACGTGTGGTGTAGTGCTGCTTGCTCACCTCCTATAGCTACAAACGCTCCGGTAGAGAAGTTATAAGAATGTGTTGCCGCTGTGTTAGCTGCATTCATTTTTTGCACGCTTATAGTTGCTGTACCAGCTGCACTCGAGTTAACACCTATAGACATGTTTGTGTTCCTCTGAACGTAGTTGTTTTGAACCCCAACACTTTGTATCTGTGATAGTGGTGGTAAAACTGGTCTTGCTAAGTGGTCCAACCTGATATCGTGTAAGTGTGCGCAAAAACCACCCTCCCCAGATATTGGATCTGGGTCTAAGCCACTAACACCAACTGGGGGTGAATAGAATATGCTAGCGGTAGCACTTATTATCTTTCCAGCCGCGTTTCCAGTACCATAAACATTGATAACAGAAAGGTTGTAATAGTTTTCCCAAGGCGCGCTAGCGGCGTGAGTAAAGTAAGTACAAGATGTTCCATCATTACCAAGACCTTGCTCTAGTAAGTAATAACCACTATCAGCAACAACGGTGTACTGAGCTATTAAACTAGATTGTCCTTGAGTAACTGTAGAGGAGGAGTGTTTGTTCGTGGTAAAACCAGTGCCTGGGCTTAAAAACCCAGCGTTAGCCACTGTGGTTACGCCTGATATAGCGCCATAAGTTACGGTTACATTACTATCATTTGGGCGGGTAACCCTAAAACAAGCCTCTCTATCTATTACTCCCGGTGGGTTAACCCTACCACTTTCGTAATCTACATCGACAAGTATAAATTTATCAGCAGCAGGCATTGTGAATGTGTCAGCAACAACTTTAATGTTAATAGTGTTAGCGGGATCATTAGCTATGCCATTGTTTGAAAATTCAACGTATTTTACCAATGGGTCTGCACTCCAAGTTCCGCTACTAGGTTTTGTATATCTAAAGATGACGCTATTACCAGATCCAATTATAGATGAAACGCCATTAGGAACGCGAGCATTTTTAGCTGTCAAATCTAAGCCTGAGTACTGATAAACACCACCACCAGCATTGTAAGAAAGGTTGTTCATTGTTGAGTTAACAAATTGATCTGCAGGTATAGTATCTCCACTAGTACCTACTAATTGAGTACCTAAAATAATCTGAAAGTCGCCTGAGTCAGCCGTTGTGTCCCAATTCGTACCAGCGCCGTTAATTTGACTTGTTGGTGAGGGTTGAATGTATATTTTACGAACTATAGCCGGGGTTCCTGTTGTTTCAGTATTAGCGTTACCTAATCCTTGAACTGAAAACTCTTTTTCGTCTAAATTGGATAAGGTTGTCGCAACACCTTTTACGGTGCTAAAGTACTTACCCTCTTTGTCTTTAAATTCTAAGTTTAAAACCTCTTGCAGGTTAGTAAACATGTTGTCTACATACCAACCGGTTTTAGCTGTTAAGTTGTAGTATTCTTTATCTGTAAAGCCATTTACAGTTGTGAAAGGCGTTACCCTCGCTCTAGTTCCCTCGTAGTTTACGGTGTTAAAGCTTTTAACCGAACCAGGTTGGTCATTAAACAGTAGTGTTACATCTGAGTAGTATTGTCCTCCGTAAAAATTATTCTTAGGTATAGTTGGGTCCTCAGTGTGATGCTGCCATAAATTACCCTTGTTAAAAGTGTAGTACTCGTTATTTAAGCTAGTACCTAATTCTGGACCAAACGACTTAAAACTAGTCCAACCTTTAACAGCTTCGCTCCAAGTTACAGTAGTTGTTGTTGCTCTAAACTGCGTAGGTGTAACTCTCTTACCCATAGTGACGTTGTAATTCTGCTTTTTATCGTCATAAGTACCTATGATGGTTGATAAATCCCTTAGGTTATCATTGAAGTAATCTCTCATACCAGCGGTTGATATCTCCCTTATTTCAGTCTTACCTTTTAAAGCTAATACCGTACCTCTCATTTGATCTACCCAATACATACCTGTAGGCGTTACAGCTAAAGATTCTGGGTTTGTTGATATCCCATAATCACCAGGTATAGGTATGGGCTGTCCTAACACAGAGTTGTTTGAGGTTACGTTAGAATTTCCATCAGCATTAAACATTGCATCTTTACTAGTTAACATGTTAAGTACCTTGTCCTCGCAAAAAACCAAAGTATCAGTGTTTCTAGCGACAATCCTCTGGATAGTACCATGCGATGGGTTTATATCCTTCGTTATAGGTTCTGCTTGAATAAATTGATTAAGGTTATTTACGCCACTAGTTGAGTTAAATATCCCAGAGAATATAAAACCACTAGACCTGTGTTCCTCTGCATAGGGTTCAGCTAAAACCGTAGAAGCCTTTACCCCGTTCTTTAACTGAGGTGCGTTGTAATCATCTCTAACTCTATCAGACTCTATTCCGTTTCCAAACTGCCACACGTTAGTCCAACCCAAGTCTTGCTTGGTAAAATGAGGAGCTCTCCATGGTTGACTAGCATTTGTAGCTTCGTTTCTAGGGCTTTTTCCAGAAACAACATTTATAGTTGTAGCTCCTGCAGCGTAGTTACCAGACGCTTTTGAAATTATTAGTATTATGTTTGATTTGTCGTATCTTTCTAGCTTTACGTTACTGTCGTGAGACAAGTCACTAGTTAAACTAGGGTTAAAGCTTAAACCCGTAATACTATCATTATTCCTTGAGTTAACAGAGTTAACAGTATATTGTTGTACGTCACCATTAGCATCTACGTGTTTTGCTCCAGAAGAATCTCTAGCTGTAAACGTTGACTTAAGAGGAATAAAAAGCTCGTTATCTACATGTGTAATGTCAAGAGGGAAGCTACCAGAAGCTTCATACCATATATCTAGTCCTATATCTTCTTTTGGCTCTGTTTCCCAAATAGCTGGGTTTTCTGTAGATAAAACATCTCCCCCACCACTAGCCATGTCGAGCGTTAATATGTCTATCGCGCTTGTAGAGTGACCGTCATGTTTAAAAGCACTTAGTGGATCCCAAGAAGCCCAATCTATTGGTCCACCGCCATCAAACTTTTGCACTTCAACGTTAATAATCAACCTAGCGCACGATCCCCAACCACTATCACAACCCGCACAGCTACCGTCATAAATAACATAGTTCTTCACTTGTTTGTATCCTTTTCTTTTTACAACTAAATAAGGCGTTTGAGCTGGGTCGGCTCTAAATCTAAATATAGTACCAGGAGTTGATATTGTGTTTTTGAAATCAGTTGACGTTGAGTTGTGGCCACTCCACTTCATTATACCAAATTGAATTATAGATGAACTCGACCAATGTGACATGCCTCCATTACCAGTGTTTCCACCCTCACCCGGGGCTTGTAATCCTCCATTGTGAGAAGAGTGCACACCATGAGCGCCACTGTGGGTAGCGGTACCGCTTGTGTGGTTTGTTCTTCTATAACCAACAGCATCAATAAACCAAAAGTTATGCGGAACATCTTCCCACCAGTTTTTGGTTCTATCCCTAGCATTACAATCGTTCATAACATTGCTGTTATTGAAGTTGGCGTTACCCCAACCACTCCTAGCCCACGTGTGATTATGATACTGGTTAACATGAGCTACACCTCCAGTTGAACCGGTTGGGTTTGCATTAGATGGATGTCTACTATGATTACCCACTCCAACGATAAACCCTAGATTAAACGATTTTACGATTGTAAAGGCTGATTCTAAATCCTGCTCTTTCATTACAGCCTGTTGTAATAGTAGGTCTTTATATATTTTAACAAAAAACCTACCGTCAAACTCAGGTAAATTCGTGACAACATCCTCTCTAAGCTCTAACTTATAACCCACTGTTCCAGTCAATATGTTGCTGAAGTCAGCCGTATCACCAATAGAGGAGTCTAGTTTTATCGACCTCTCCGCCGTTGAACCACTACCAATTTTCTTTATACTAACAACACCAACCCATCTAGAAGCAGATATGTTAGCCCCAACAGTACCCGTTAGTCTAGCAAAAAAAGTACCGGGACTAGCTTTAGCCCATATATCAGCCATGAAGCTACCACCAAAAGCGGATTGAAACGCTTCTGTTGATGAGCCATCTGCTATTAATATGTTTGTAGCGCCTTGCAGTGCCGTGGGGTTTTGGTTTGTTGTTGTCGCTGCTCCGTGTGACTTCTTTTTTGTCTTAACAAACAGTGGTGCATCTGGCTCTATAGCTATGATTTTATACCTACCAGCTTCAAACACGGGTTTGTTACTGTCGTGCTCGTTTTTTAATATCAAGTAAGTGTCTGCATCAACTTTGTTTCTTTCAGCAGAGGGAAATGATAGCCAAACGTTACCGTCTTCAGCATCGTACCATCTATCCATAGATAGATTGTAATACTCATTTGAAGTTTCTTTAACATAGTATCTCATGTACTTCGCCCAACTAGGTGGGTGCGCTGGATACTTTAGTCTTGCTGTTAATTTATTAGAGTGTGTAGACCACTTTTTCTCAAGAGTCACACTTGCTTTGTTTTTTGGAACAAGCACTGGGCTTTCTCTACCAAACTTATCTGCAAAAACTACTCCAACTTGATACGTTCTTAGTGTTTTTAGTGATTCCTCCGGCACCTCGACATCATTAGAGAATGTGTTGGCTATGTTGTTATGTCTAAAACCAATATCCAAATCAATATCACCAGTAACATCGTAGTTCTGTTTATAATTAGCAAACACCAGTCTATTACCCGTTATCTCTTGCGTTTTTGCTGACTTAGGAACGTTATCCCATGGCCTTAACATTTGATTAGATGGAACCACAGCGTGAATCATCTCGGAAGTAAGGATAAACTCTCCTCTACTATATTGACTAGCGGCTCTATCTGGCCACAAAGGGTGGGCATCTTTTCTAGTTATCTCCTTAACAGTGTATACATTTGAGCTAGTTTCCTCTTTGTAAAGCAAGTCAACTTGCACCACATCTTGAGGTACCAGTGCAAACTCGTGAAAATAATTCTTAAGCACCAAGGTTCTTAGTCTATTTCGCATACCTAAGTTGTAGCCTTTCTTAGCTAAGTAATCAAAGTCCCCGGGTATAAAAGCAGTTCTAGTCCAAGGGGCAAACGTTGAATATTCACCATCTTGATATTTCCATCTATAAGAAAACCTAGGAAACTTAAACTCAAACAGCGCTGGATCATCTTCTAATCTAGCAAGCCATATTTCAGTGTTGTCTGGAACATCTTTGTTTACCGCTGTTATTGTTAGCTCGTAGGGACCAGTGCTACCACCGTTATTAGGCATGCCACTTGGTGCTCCAGTTACTGTTACTCTAACTAAAGCTGAGTCAGCATCCCAAAGCTGAGGACTTAAAGTAACATCGTTAACTAAGATTAACTTATCACCTGTCCTAAAGTCTACAGCATCTGAAAAGTTAAAACCAGCGATAACATCACCAGCTTCTAATGGGTCGGAGTTAGCGTCTGTAAACTTTATAGCGGCAGCGGAAGAAGAGTAGGTTAAATTTGCTATTGGTGTTGGTGTTGAGTTTGATGGTTCTGGTGTTCTATCTATAGAAGTGGTAGACATCTTTATTTCTAAAGGAAACTTAGGTGATTTTTTTATAACCGTTATGTGTTCCTCATTAACATAAACGGGTCTTACACCAGTTCTATTAAGAGCAACTTCTAAACCAGTCTTCCACTCATTAGAAATTACCAATCTAGTATGAAAATTAGCGTTATTAACGCTGCTTTGAAAAACATTTGAGGCAGAGGTGTTAGCTGTGTTAATAGCATGATTACCTTTGTAACCATCATTCCAACCGTTAGCTTGTTTGTTACCACCAGTACCACGTAAACTTCTCTCTATATGTATTTTCTTAGGCTCAGTAACACCGTCAGTCCAGAATAACATACCATCCAAATGATTTATATCATTTATTATTTGCCTAGGTTGAAAGTTTAAAATCCTTTCGCTACTAAAATTAATAACAGTGTTAGCAGCTATAGCTATATTAGCTCCGCCAGTTTCCCATTGATAATCATGATACACCTTCCAATTTGAACCATCGTAAACTATATCTGTAACTAACACGTTATCCATTGAAGTTAGTGATATACTACTAAATGTACCAGTTACATTCATGCCCACTCGTACTCCAGAAGTGTTGAACGACCCACCGCTTATTGTAAAGAAGTGGTTACCAGCAGTACTGTTGGCTCCTACTTGGGTTTGTTTAACGGAGAATATATCAACAAAAACATATTTTATAGTTTTCTGTATAGTGTCGTATTCTATTATATAGTCTTTCTGAACCAAGGGAGTGTTGTAGCGATCTCCAGCTCCAGCTATAAAGTAATATATAAAATCTTTTTCGGGTAAATTTAAAACACCAACACAAGTAGAGTAATCATCTAATATAGACGAGGCCACCTTTTTATTACCTAACAATGCTTGTAGAGCGCCTACATCAGAGCCATCCGAAGTAGAAACCTGTATGTTATTGGCATCTCGATATTGACCAGGTTGAACGACTCTCTCGTCCATATCCTTGTTCATCTTTGCTCCAGAAAAATCTCTTTTTAATTCAGCCATGTTTTATTTTAGTGTTTGATCCATTTAGATTTACCTCTCATTATCTGAGTGATCTCTTCTATTTTAATTTCTGACAATCTTATCTTTGCTTTTCTAGTTTCAGCGAACCTTTCTTTTTTCAACAAAGCAACCATGTTAGGGTTGGCATCTGCTTTAGATTGCATTAAACCATAAAGAACGTGTTTTATTAAAGCTTCTTGTGCAAACTTGTGAACGATGAAATCTTTTTCAACATGTATTTCATTTTGCCAAGGATCAGATGGAGTAGCACCTACGTTTTCAACCCCATCATTCAAGTAAGCAACGCCATCGCTGATATACTTAAAGGTTACAGTTTTTCCAGCGCAATTACTACTAAAATGAATTCTTCCTTTATGGTAGTCTATATAAAAAGAACCATTAACATTCATTGATTTTGGCTCACCACCAAATAGTTGGCCGTTAGCACCCTGTATTATATCGTTGTCATCTATGTTTACTGCGTTAACAGAAGAGTTTGGAGTGTTGCCATGATAATCAAACCAAGTGTTAGAATCACTAGCATGAGTAGTGTTACTGTTGCTATCAAACTGTAAGAAGTAATTACTATCTTGATTATAAGGTTTTGGATTACTAGTTAGTATTGCTGGGTACAAAATGTGTTCTATACCATAACTATCTTTCCATGTAACCTTAGTGTAACCCACGTAATCGTGAGGTAGTGCCATAACTAAAGATGGTGGTATTTCAATTTCAACACTTCTAGTGGATCTAAATGTATCAAAACTTAACTCTTGCAAAGCTCTGTTAGCATGATACTTTATATTCCTAAGTCTAACACCGTTTAGCATCATACCTTCACCACCATAGTTAGCTAATATATCGTTTACAACATCACCAACTTTAATAAATTGATAATTACCATATTGTCTATCATCACCTGATAATTGAGTATTATCTTTACCCTCGTAATACTGTTCGTGTGTTAGTGTGATTAAGTTATCTGCCATTTATTTATTTTTTTTGTGTGTCGTTTTGTGCTTCTTCAGCTGAAGCTAATGATACTAAACCTGGTTTGTTTATTACTATACCTGCTAGTTCTAATATTTTTATAACTAAAACCGTCTCCTCTGACCTGTGTAGGTTGAAATCAGTAGAGTTGTTAGCGTCATATAAAGCTTTTTCGTTAACAACAACATACCCCCATTTAACAGTAGCAGGTGTAGTGGCAACAACTTCTATTTTTAATCCACTAGTGAGAGGTGTTTGACCAGTACTCTCTCTGTATAGTGAAAAAGTACCATCAGTGTTTTCTGTGTAATAATATTCTGCTGTGTCGTTGGAACTCCATCTAGAAGAGTTTCTAGCAACATACAACTCTTGTAGTGCTGGTAAAGCATAATATTCTATTCTTTTCAACGGTATAGCAGCACCACCCGTTCCAGAGTAATACATCCTACCTGTTCTGTAAATTGTTGAGGATAAAGCGGGCATTGAAAATGACCCGTTTGTAGCACTGTATGTCAGGGCGACATCAGTACCTTGGTGAATACTTATTTTTTCTCTAAGTATATTGACAGCATCTCCAAAATCAGGTTCTAACGGGTTGTTAGCTCCAGGAGACTGTTGAGGCTCTTGTCTCTTGCTTAATTGTGCCATAGCGGCTAAGTCATAGAAGTATTGGTCAAACACATCTAGCTGAGCTTGATTGGCAAGCAGGTTAAATTCTTGTGGCGTTATATACCCTCTCTGTTCTTTGTTAGCAAGAGCTAAGACTCTTTGATATACTGTATCTATACTTATAGTTGTATTGTTAGCCATATTTTTTTATTGTTTATAAGGAAACATTTCATTCCACTTTGTTCTTCTTGATTCACACTCACAATCCTGGTGTATTAGTTTTACTAGTTTTTTAATTCCAATAAACTTAAATATTTTATATGCAGTGTCTCCAAAGCCCTCAGAAGGTTTGATACCATTAACATACCACTCCTCGTGCTCCTCGTTCCACTTTAACTTTTTTTTTCTCATATATTCAAATATAGCAATCACCCCGAAGGGTGATCGCATATTATTGTTTACTTCATTTGTTTTTCAGCCATGTTCAACACTTCCATTCCTTCATCGGTTTTAAACCACACAGCTAAAGCTGAGTAAGGGTGTTCGTTGAAACCAACATTCATTAGTTTTCTACCATTAGAAGCCCAAGTGAAAGTTCTCTGGTCGTGTGATAGTTTTATTATTCCTAACTCCACGGCTTTAATACCTACATTTCTTAAGTGTATATTCTCATCTGCACATAGATCTAAGAACAAACTTGGGTTACTCTTAGCAAATATAAGTATATCTCGTTTAAGCTCCTTAGAAGTCATCTTAGATACCGCAGATCCGTTCTGAACTCTCATGATAGCCTCTACTTTGTCTATAGATAATTCTCTAGCTAAAATCATAGCATCCAACTCTTCGTTTAATACTTCTAAGTGACTAGCAGCTCTTACTTGTGGCTTAACTTCGTACCAAAGCTTGTTAACTCTTGGGTGATATATACTCATGAACTTTTGAAAATTCACTTTTGACTTAGGTATGTGTAGTGTTCCATTTCTAAACATTATCCTTCCAGGTCTAATCTCACCTTTGAACTCATCTACAAAAGGCGTGTTTTGATTTAGTGTTAACTGAATCTCTCTTTCGTGACCCTTATCTTTATCAAAATAAAAGATCTTGCTTGATTTAACACCATAAGTTAAAGGTGATGAACCATCTTTGAGAAGATAAATCCTATCTTTGATCTCCCAATCGTTTATAATTTCTTTTTTTGGTTCTACTCTTAGTGGTTTTACAGGTTTTTCCATTACTGGAGTTTCTACCACTACCTGCTCGTATTTGTGCTCATCTCCAGGGTCTGCCTGTGGTGAGACTTTAATTTGTTTTTTTGCCATAATATAATATAATATAAGTTAATAATAAAAATAAAAGGACCGAGGCCGAAGCCCCGGTTCTTTTAAAAGATAATGTTTATCCTTTCATCAATACAAAGTTATTTGCACCTTGAACAACTAAACATCTTTCAGATAAGAAATGCATTTCCATCGCATCTAAATCAGAAGTAGTAGCACCAACTGAACCAGTAGTCCAAGTTTTGTACTTTCTGCTCTCTAATTGAGAAGCTCTATAACGTACATGTAAGAAAGGTCTCTTAAGATTCTTTCCTAATGATTGGTCATATACTGAAGAAACTCCAGCAGGAATCATAACACCATGAATAGCGTTAGTACCGTCAGTAGCATTAATCAACCCTCTAGTTGACTTGTCATTTAAGTATTTGAAGTCAGACTTGTAGAAGTCATAAGAACCTCTTCTGAAACCAGTGAAACCTAAGTTTAATGCCATGTCAGCTTCGTTGTTGAATACTCCGTAAGAAGTACCAGTCGCGTAGTTACCATTTAAACCTGCAAGCATATCATCAATGTTTAATGAAGTAGCTCTATCTAAGAACATCATGTTCTCTTCAATCGCACCATTAGCATCAAGCTCATCTATGATATCGTCAAACTCAACTAAAGTTGCAGCGTTATCAAGTGTAGTAGAGATATTACCTCTAGTCTCTAAAGCCTCAAATAAACCTTCAGTACCTGTAATAGCACCTCCATTTGTACCAGCACTTGTTGGCGCTGTTCCAGCTCCAGTTACTGATTCCATCATTGCCATTTCTAAGTAGTCAGAAAAACGAGCTTTAGTGTCACCTGAAGCTTTCAAGTACCATAAGTAACCTGATTGTCCTTCTTCACCAGAAACCTCAACCCATCCAATTGCAGATGCATCAGATCCTGATACCTCATACTTATCTTTTAAGATAATTGGTTTGTTGCTTCTAGATTTGAAACCTGGAGCATTAGCGCCAGTTCTACCAGTTGTAGCTTTAGAATATTCAGATCCAAAAACTAATACAGACACATCACCTCCAGTTGCCATTTCACCAGCACTACCACCTACAGCATTAGCACCATCGTAACGCTTAGCTTGAACTACACCTGCAGCTGTTACGCCTTCAACGTACATTCTTGCTGTTGCATCAGCATCTGATACTAAAAGCATATCACCTGGACGAATACCGTGAGCTGTTCCAGCTACTACAGTTCCATCTACATCAGTAGTGTTTCCAGCAAAAGTAAGGTCTGCATCTTTTACACCACCTGATCCTTGCGTTATGTTTACCAATTTGTATGATAAATGTAATCTACCTTGCTCTGTCCAAATAACTTGGTCAGAACTCATAGACTCTTCAGCTCCTACTTGTGAAAGAAATCCTGAGATTGTTCTGTTTCCGAACACCTCTGCTTCTTTCTCCATAAGATCTGGTAAATATTGTTGTGCCCAGTCATTAGTTCCATTTGTGAAATCTAAATAAGCTGAGGCCAACGCTTGTTTTTTCGGTGCTGGAGTATATCCAGCAGCCGGTACACCCGATACTGCCATATTTTAATATGTTTTAATTTTAGAAGATAAACTATTTATCTTCGTTTTTTTACTCTTAGCTTCATATCATTAGCGTTATCTCCTAGAACTTTAAACTTAACACCGTTGTCACCTTCATAAACTTTATGAGATGCTCTTGAAGTGTTTATATTCTTGGAATCGGCAACAGTTTGCTTTATTGCATCTGTTTTGCCTTGCTCGTAAAAATGTTTAGCTACTGCGTCAGGATTCATAGCTGTGAATAATCCTTTGTGATAACCCGCAGCGTCTTCCATTAATGCTTTATCGTTTAGAAACTTTCCAACGAAATTATTAATGTCTAACTGCTTGTCTTGCACACCCTCAACATCCTGAATATTGTAAGTCATTTTTTGATCACCGATGTTAAATTCAAATCCATCAAAGTTTTTATTAAATACTTTTTTAGTTTTGTCTTGGAACGTTGATTGTTGTAACTTTATTATATCCGTGTTCTGCTTATTCTCCTGATTGTACTTGTTTGCGAAATCAATTGCTTCTTTTTGCTCACTCGTAAGCTTTGAACCAGCTTTGATCTCTTCGTAATATTTAGATTTTGACTCTTCTAAGTGAGTTCTAGCCTCAGCAACTTGCTCTTTTAAGGCTAGTTTTTTCCTCATTACTTCTTTCTCATCATCAATCTCTTCGTCAAACGAAAAGTTATCCTCTAATAAAAAGTTTATTTCTTTACCGTTAAGATGCGGTTTTGTTGTTTTATAGTAATCAGCTAAAACCTCAGAATCATCCATATCCTTGATATCTGTATTTAGCTTTACATAGTCGTTTAAATCTCCACCAGTGTCTTGCATGAAGTCCATTAACTTCTGAACATTCTCAGGTATGTCAACTATCTCTTCTTGTGCTTCAACTTCCTCGTGTACTTCTTCTTGTTCTTGTGGGGCATTGGCATCTTCATCGACTCCAACCACTCCCTCGTCGACAACGTTATCGTCTGTAGCTTCTGGTGTTTCTGTGGTTTCATTTTCTTCTGGGGTTTTTGGTGGTGGCGTTAAATCAATTTTTCTGTCACCATCTTCGTTGTATACTGGTTCTTGTTGTGTAGTTTCTTCTACAGGATCTTGTGTAGCATCCTCGGCTACTTCTTTGTTTTCTTCCATGATAAAATAATATTAAATAATTAGTTACTAGTTAATCCAGCAACACCCATTCCACCTTTTATATTGTCGTTACTTGACTCAAAGTTTTTAGGTTCTGCTTTCATTTTCTCTCTATTGTCCTTGCGATCATCTTTTTCCGTCTCTTTAGATGCCGCAGCTTGGTTTTCCATTTGCCTTAACTTCATGTTAATTTCAAACTCATGGTCCATTAGCTTCATTTTCATAGCTGCTTCCTTTTCCATGTATTGTATTTTCAATCCGTTCTTTTGTTCTTCAGCTTTCATCTCAGACTCCATTTTAGCTTGTGTAGCTTGTGTTTGAGCTTGCGCTGCTGCTTGTGCTGTTTGTTGTTGAGACTCGCCTTGAGCTTTAATATTTTGCTCTGACATAGCTTGTTCTCTTTCTAATTTCTTTTTCTTCTTGTACTTTATAAGCTGGTTTGCCATTTTTAAATTCCTAACAGCTCTAATATCAATAGCATCGTCTACATCTAAACTTTTCTGTTGTATAGCCATTTGGATATTGTTTTCGAGTATCTGCTTCTCTTCGTCATCCGGCATTAAATCTATAAATATACCAAAATCATAAAGATGTAGCTCTGACATTTCACCTAGCGTAGCAACATTATGTGCTCCTATTTGTTGTATGAAAGCATCTTTAGTTGGTGAATATTCTAATATATCTGATATCCTTAACGATAACTGCTCTGCTGTTTCCACTGTTAAAAACAAACTAGCATCCAATATGTGTCTTGTTGCTACGTTTGAATTTGCCGCAGCCATTTTCTGTATACCAACTAGTGATCTAGAATCTGGCGTTGAAGCATCTCTAGCCTCGTTAAGACCAGTCACATCTCTAATCATCTGTAGATAGTAGTTATAGTTACCTATAAGTGCTTGTAATTTATTACCTGCACCAGCTCCATTTGAAATTTCTTGTATAGGTATTTTACCTGGGTTTTGATCACCATCCTGAGTGAATGATCTACCAACCACAGATCCTGTTTGAAAGAACATGTTTAAAGCTTCTTGAGCGTTGTAATTTGTTCCATTACCTAAATCAACCTCTGCTAAACCATCTATATCTAAATATACACCGTCTGGAACCATTCTAGATAGTACCTGTTGGAGTTTAAGGTGAGTTAGTTGTATCATGTCAGCAAAGCTAGTTATCCTGCTTACAATTGATTCTATCTTGCCGTTGTACATTTTAGGCGCAACTATAGAATAGTTCATTTTAACTTTGTTAAAATCACTCTTAGTTCTCATTACATTATCAGACTTCTGCCACTTCAATAGTATGTCGGTACCCAACACTAAAGCGCCTTCAAATAAACATTCTACTGTTCTTTGTAGTTTAGAGTAATCACTAGCATCTTTAGGTGGCATAAAGCTATCATCTCTAGATATAGCTTTGTCAGCACCTGATTTTGATTTCTTAACTTTATAAACGTCATTCATATACGTTTTATAATTAAAGTAAAGTACAGCTACTTTATTCCTATCACTATCGTTTAATACATTAGAAGATCGGTTAGAGTGTTTCTTGTGTATAGCCTCTAGTTGCATCTCGTTTAAATGAGGAAACTCTTTGGCTAACTCATTTATAGGTATATGCTTAACTTCTCCAACATAATATATATCTTCAAAGTAAGGTGAATCTGTGTGTGAATAAACTAAGTTTGCTGGATCAACATATTCTACCTTTGCTCCCTCAGAGAAATTAAATGTTGTTTTTGTAGCTCCTATACCTAGCACTGTAAGATCTTCTAACACTCTTCTTCTTGTTAAGTCATATTTACAACCATCCATCAAAGTGTTTATAGCCGTCTCATTAGCCACCTCAACCGCTTGTTTATAGTTAAGAGCCATGTGTAGCTCTAGTTCTTCTTTTGTATCTGGTAATGCTTTTTTATCGTTCTCGTATAAGTTTATGTTTAGGTTTGCCATAGCCTTGTCATTGTACTCTTTAGCAGCCATATCCCTTAACATGCTCTCCATATACTTTGTTCTTTTAGAGACACCATGTTGATCTTGTGAATAAGCTTTTATATCAAAACCACGACCTGCCATACCGTTAACAACTATATCTACAAACTTAGGGATAATTGGCACTGGCGTCCAATCTAAATTAAGATATGATAAGTCACCGTTAATAGATAGCTCATCTTTGTACTTTTGTATTGATTGTTCACCTCTAGCGTATAATCTTAGGTTATGAAACTTTCTTTGTGAACCCGAACTCCTACTGTGAGAAGGACCATCGAACCATTCCAGCTCTATAGCTCTCGCTACCTCTAATCCATACTTGTCAGAAACCTTTTCTTGGTCACTAACAACTTGGGAAGGAAAATTTTTGTGAAAAGACTCTGCCATATTAATGTTTAATTATTGTTGAATTTGATCCTTTGTTATTATATCTTGATATACTTATATCTACTTTAGTTCTTTCTACCTTAACATTAGGAGCGTACAAGTGTCTATTACAAGCCATTATAGCTAAACCGGAGCTTATAGTTGCATCAAACTTTGTTCTTTTATTTATATCAAACTTACTCCAATCGTTAAGCGTCTCGTTAAAGTACATATCACCGAAACTACCCTCTGTTATTTCTCCGACCTTTTCTTGTATATACATCTCGATTGCAGCAGCGTGTGCTTGTTTTATGTCCTCGCTTGAATTGGGTATACCACCTATTTCTTTTTCTGTTACCGACAACTTGTTCCAAACCTTATCAGGTCTGTTCATACTAAACCCTCTGTAACCTCTTCTTCTAAAGTGGTATAGTAATCTTGGTTTATTGTTCTCACACAGTATAGGCATGCCATAAAATATACAAGCCATTAGAACATCTTCAAAGAATATTTCCGCGGTTTGTGGTCTAGCTATATATTCTAAAAAAAACGAACTAGGAGGAGAGTCTTCCATGCTGAACTTGGTCAACCCGTGTAAAGCTCCTTTTGATCCCTCACCATCAACTGTTCCTGATATATCATAACTATCACAACCAAAAGCGCCCATGTGCTCATTACCCGGGTACTTTATACCCTGCTTTATTATCACGTTGTTTTGTAGCTCCATTTTTGGAACCCAACTAACTTTAAATCTTCCCTTTGGGTTTGGATAGAATATAACCTTAGTGTCTTTTATTCCATTCACCCACTGAAAGTTACCAGTAGTAAGTCCCAAGGTATTACCTAAACCCTCATTGTAATCTATTTGCTGATACAGCTTAACTAAGTTAAATATACTGTTTTTAGACTCATCTCTAAATGCGTGCTCTGTCGTTCTAGGGAACTGACGGTAAAACTCATTTAAAGCATCTTGATCATCTTTTAAACCATCTACCTCGTTCTGCCAATTATCTATTACACCAACATCTATTAACTCTCCTTGTGGATCGATGACGTCCCTATCAGGTGTATCAAATACAGGAACTCCGTACTGATCAATAAATCCTTCATAGTTCCATTCCATTGGGATAAACAAAGAATAGAGACCAGACTTAGTTTGGCCATTTCTATTTCTTTCCGTGACATCTGAGCTGTTGTATAATTTTTTAAAATTGTTTCCACCTTTATCTAGTGCATTTGAGGTTGATCCCATCATACATTTACCAATAATCCTGCTACCTAATCGTAAACATGTTTTTGTAACCCTCCAGTTATTTAAAATATTATCAGGTCTTTCCCATTTCCCACTTTCATCATGTACTAGTAAAGCTAGTTTTTCACCATCATAACTATTGTCTCCTGTATTCTTCCAGTCAATAGTTGTATCTAACCCAGCTAAATCTTCTAGCTTCTCGCCAGACGTTATTTTTTTTCTTGTAAACCTACTGGCTGGAACTCTAAACGCTAACTCTGTTTTAGGTCGGTCCATACCATCTTGAATTGGCTTGAAAAAGAAAGGGTAGTTTACGCTGATAGGTACAACCTTGTCTGTAAACATCTTTTTTGCATCCGCCCCCGACTTAGATAGTATACCATACCTTGAATCACTATCAAGAGTTGCTAAGTTAACTGTCTCTGCTGACGACATGAAGGAAAATCCAGATCTTCTGTTTTTAAGGTAACACATTCCGTAGCATCTTTTGTCGGATTTACACGCCTCCCAGAAGATAAAGAACAGCCTATTTGCCTCCCTGAAGTCTGGTGCACCAACATCAATCTTACTCCATTGCAAGTACATGTAGTGTGTTCCGGGTAGATAAATAGCCTCACCATTGTTTGTAAACCAAAAACCTTCTTCTCTTCTCTTAAACTCTTCGTCTATATAATCGTGCCACTGATCCTTCTGATCATCCGGATAACTTCTCCAATCAAATATATTCTTTAATCTAGAAAGCTGCTTAGGATACTCCTGTTTAACCCACATGTCATCCTCGTGCTTGTATATTTCTTTTGGTTGCTTTGGTAGTGCTATAACTAAGTTTTGTATCTCTAATATTTCACCAATCTCTCCAGTTTTAGATATAACAATTATATCGTGCTCTTTATTATAGCCGTACTTCCATTTTTTACCACGGTTCATTCTGGTGATAGTGGTTTTTTTAATTGGATCTACGGTCTTACATAGGGTTTGCGTATACATTAATTAGACCTACTTTCCGCAAAACCTTTAAAGGCCTTAGTTTCATTCTCGTCAGGTGCTTTACCCTCAAGTAAGTTCTCTTCCTCTTGTATCCTGTTTAATATTTCAAAAGCATCGAATATAGCTAACTTTTTAGATGCCGCAGCATTCTTTAACTTATCAGCTGTTAAATCGTCTTCAGAATCTGTTACTATAGCTTCTTTCGCTACTTTGATTAACTCTTCAACTGCTTTGTGCCCAGCTTGGATTATACTTCTCTTCGTTTCCTTGATGTTCATATTTAATTGTAATTTTATTGGACCTAACCCGATACACTCTATCGCCTTCTATAATAAACTCAAACTTACTGCTTGGTTTAAATTCAACTAAGCTTCCTAATTCAACGGTACCATCTGAAACCAAAACAATACCTTTTGATTTTTCCTTTTCATTAAATAGCTCATTAGTTTCCCTTAAGGGTTGTACAAAGCAATAACCCCTCAAAGGCTGCCAAGCACCATCGCTTTTATAAGCGAATATCTGCTCTTCAAATATAACGTAAGTATCTTCCGAGAAATAGCTACCACTATTCTTTTCTTCTTTTCTTATGTTATACCATCTCCTAAACACGTTGTGATGTATTAAAACCGTGTCACCAACTTTAATACCCGTATCATAAGCCATTGGAACAGCTGTAACTATAGCCTCTCTGTTTATGTACTCGTGGTTTGATATCTCCGCATTTAATATAAGCTCTTTGTCACCTATTTTTTTAACGTTACTGTATCTCTCCCCTTTAGGCTTTACTACATAACTGTAGACACCTCTCATTACTTATACTCTAAATTATACTCGACAGATATAGCCATGTTTTTATTAAAGTCTTTCCAAGGTATTTTTATGTCTCCTTTTTTTATGTAGACAGAAAACTTATTTTTCTCTTCTATTATATCGGATATAGTATGACCACCATACACTTCTTGCCCTACGGCATAGTGCATGGCGTCATTCTTATAGTTTGTTCCGATACTAATCTTTCGTATCAAGTTCTCCATTCTCTGGGTATTTGATTTTTCCATCTGTTACGTCAATATCAACATTACCATAAACGCTCTCTAGTCTCTCTTGAAGTTTCTTCATCTCCTCTTGTAAACCAGCTAGCTGATGTAGCATATTGTGTTTTCTAGCTTCGTTGATACCAACTTCTTTGTAAGTTTGGTCAAACTTGTTAGCTAGCGTTTGTAATTCAACCAATTCACCCTGCTCAATTGATTCTGCTTTTGGTTTTAAATCCACTGTTTTTCCTGTTTTTCTTTTTGCCATAATTTAATTTAATTAAAATTGTAGTATCCACTTTAGATACTATATATACTATCACCTGTTTTTGGTGTGTTTTTACTATTCACCACTCAATGTTAACGATGTTGATTTAGTGCCAAAGCCTTCAATGTTCTTATTAGTAACGTTAATTGTTAATGTATAAGTACCTCTACTACTAGTAACCGCTAGCGCTGCTGCATAACCTTCTGTTATCGCTAATGAACCCGTAGCTCCAGCTGCTCCAGCTGCTCCACGTGCTCCAGCTGAACCGTTTGATCCATTCGAACCGTTTGATCCATTGTTTCCAGCAGGACCTCGAGCACCAGTATCTCCAGTATCACCCTTAGCACCATCAGTTCCAGATCCTCTGTTAGTGTTAGCTGTTATAGCTGCTTTTAATGAATCCATACCCATATCGTTATCGTTATGCTGTAAATCATCAATCGACAATCTAAGCGACTGTAACGCGCTGATAATTGGGTCATCAGATAAATCTGAATCATCTAGCACATCTTTAGCAGGCGCTTTACCTGACTCCGCCATTTTAGCGGCCATTGTTTTTATTACTCTTCTTGCCATATTATGATGTTGTTCCTGTTAGTGTAAAGTTAAGCCTTGGTTTCTGTCCAGCGCCACCGTCTGTCTTACCAAAACCTACTATTATTAAATCTCCTGCTGATACAGCTGTTGATCCAGTTGCATCCAGTGTAGTCATTCTACCATTCACGGTTGATACTGTTGCCGAGGCTATTAGTGTTAGCGCAAGGTTAGTTGTATTAACAGCTGTTGCTCTAGCCATCTTATAAACCTTAACCTGCATTGTTCCATTAGCAGCGTTCATTCTAACTTGACTCATTATTGAAACTTGAGAAACGTTAACCGGGCATATTATACCACAATGTTGATCGTTTTGATCTAAAACAGGTGCATCAACATCAACTGTTTGAGTTGCCCAGTCTCTTGCATCATTCCAACCGTAGTTATTACTACCGACATACACCTTGTCAGTTCCATCAGTTGCAAATTGTGCCGCTGTTCTATTTATATATCCAGAGCTAGAACCTAAATTAATTGTTTGCCCTATGATTTGCGTGCTAAATGTTTTAGCACCAGCTATTGTTTGTGTCCCAGTCGTTATACCAACTTTACTCGTATTAGTTGAAATAGCACTTATCTCACCACCAGTTATAGTTCTTTCAGATGTTGTAGCTGAGTTACCATTGATACTACCTGCTATTGTACTGGAAAATGTTTTAGCACCAGATATTGTTTCCGTAGCAGACTTCATACTCGCGCCAGCCGCAGCAACGTTAGTCGCATCCGTTACATCTGCCTCGGCTTCAATAGCATTCAATTTGGTTTTATCTTCAGATGACATAGCTCCGCCACTTTCCTCATCAGCCTCTGCAGCTTGACTCACGGATAATACTCCAGCGCCGCTAATAGCTAATCCACTACCAACTTTGACTAAACCCAACACGGTTGAGCTTGCTTTGTTATAGGTAGTGTTTATGTAATTACCGGTATGTATGTTTGTAGACCCTTGATCTGATGTCCAGTCTATAATTTGATTACCCGATGGTATTGTAGGTGTTCCTGATAAAGATCCGTATGCACCATTAAAAGCATCTGTAATACCGTAACCGTCAATACTTGTTGGTCTACTTGTTAAAGAAGCAAAAGTATGTGTATGTGAAGAAGGGGCGAATGTTGTTGGTTTACCAGTAACTGAAGCATAAGTTGGCGCGGGTACTGTAACGCTACCACCATTTGTTAAACTTATTGTTCTTGTTGAAATAGTTAAATCTTGTGTATCTGTATTTGCTATTACAGCTCCGTCTACGTAGGCTTTGGTTGCTGCGTGTAAATTAGCTGTTGGTGCAATTATAGTTAAAGCACCAGTGATGTTTGTAGTTCCAGCTTGAAGATCACCGTCAACAATTGCACTTCCAGCACGTTTTACAATTTGAACACCCTTATATCTTCCCTCTGCTTGGTTTGAATTATTTTGCCCAAGTTGTGCGAACACTGCATTAGCTGTAGATCCAGCGGCAGGTAAATGAAGTGCAAACGTTTGAGTCCAATCGTCACCACCAGTACCAGTTTGAAATGTCCAATAACCAGTTTGATTTCTAAACCAAGTATGATCACTATGATCTTTCAAATCAATACTTGTGTTAACATCTCCATTATACAGATAACCAGACATCTGTATATTTCCTGCAGCATTTATGTAATTAGAAAATTGCTTAACTCCAGCTATTGTTTCGTTACCCGTTAAAGATACCTTTGTAGCTAAAGTATTATTAATTGTTACTATAGCATCATCATCATCGTTTAATGCTTCAGCTAATTCGTTTAGTGTATTTAGATTAGCAGGAGCACTATCGACTAGAGCTGCTACCGCTGCATCTGCATAAGCTGTTGTAGCTACTTTAGTTGAGTTGTTACCAGCATTTTGAGTGTGTGCTGTTGTTGAGGCGTTTACTGTACCGTATAAATCACCAGCAATACTACCAGTAACTACGAGATTACCGCCCATAGTAGTTTCTCCAGGAACGTGTAAAGCACCAAAAAGACTTAACTTCCCATTTTGATCGTATGAGTGAACTGTTCTTCTACCTGATGGGTAACCGCCCCAAATCTGCATACCACTTAAATTTATAGCCGTAGTACCGTAAGTAGCGTGGCCACTCCAGTTAGGAGTAAATTCTATTCTTATTTTGTTGTAGTGGCTTGAAGAAGTTGTGTTTGTTTCGTTCCAAGCTATTGTGCTAAAAGGAAGGTATAAGTGTCCGGGCCAAGAACTAACTGTGGTTGACGAAGTGGTGTGTTGATACCAAGTGTTGTTGTCACACCTTCTTTTCCACACGTGAACCTGTGTAGTATGACTATTACTAGACCAGTAAGCAACCATTGCGTTTGCAAAGGTATAATGCCTAGCTACAAACTCTACTCTAAATGAATTATGTGTGTTTGGTATAACAACACTAGAATTATGCGTTCTAAGAAATTTTCTTTTTATATCGTCACTATAACTAGTTACTTCTGCATAATCACTTTCACTAGTACCAGTCGCTCTAGTAAAAAATGTAAGATCAGCTAAGTCATCATATCCATTAGCTAAAGTTGTTTGAGGTTTAAATTGATTTTCAAACAAAGCCATTTCAGTTACCGTCGGCGCACCTAAGTTGTTCGTAGGTATACCTGTTGCATTTTGAAAATATCGATTCGCATAAAGATTTCCGCTAACACCAGCGCCGGTTGTTGTTAGACTACCATTGACATTTAGTGTTCCTGATACGTCACCATTACCATTAATATCTAAACTTGTACCCTCTAACTCCGCGCCTTGTATTTTACCACTCGCAGTAAAGGCATCAACACCTGTTAAATTACCAGATATATCTGCATTACCGTTTATATCTAAGGCAGAGGCTATAACCGTACCACTAGTCCAAATGTTGTTACCAATAGCGGCTGTTCCAGTACCATTTTGACACCACACCGCTTGGTGTCCGTTTGCCATTGTACCGCCAGTAGTGTTATTAGTATGTTTGTATGCTAGTCCGTAAAGATTTCCAAAGTTAGTCCCACTTGCGTGGTTTTTGTATGATGTACCCATTGACCAAATATGGTCTGTTTTATAAGAATCGTATGTACCAAAAATACCTTCGTCTCTAGCTGAAGATACCAATCCACCTGAAAACGTATCATCAGCATCAGACCTTAAATATTTAGTTTGAGTTGAAGAATCTGTTAGGTAACTATTACCGTTAGTTAATTGATTATTATTAGTAGGTATTGTGGTACTATTAAACGCGTTACTACCTAACGTCCTTTTACTAAGGACGCCTGAGCTGTTTACTACAACAGCACTTGTCTCTGTTGTTGCGCTAAGTCCTGAAAAAGTAACAGTAGCAGGAGCCGTTAAATCAGCCCCTGCACCCGTTAGTATTACATCGTTTAAAAACTTCATTTATTGAATTTTATTAATTACTATGCGTAAGCAACGCTTGTTCCAGCTATAGGTGTTCTAACAGCAGTTACAACAACTCTAACATTAGATGATGGTTGTGCTGAGAATGTAATCGAGACAACTGTTGTAGACATAACCGTAACATTAGTGTATATCTCTTCCAAAGTACCACCTTCGCCAGCTATTAAGTAAGTTCTAACTATAACATCTTTAGTACCTAGAGCATGCGTTACATTAGCTCGCTTGTTTGTAGCTGATCCAATTGAAGATGCTGATAGAGTCATCACTGTACCTGTTGCTAAGCCTGAACCGCTTACCGTCACAGCTTGACCTGTCGCTGAAGTTGTTATGCCGTTTGAACCAAGTATACTTAACGTGTTATCGGTCGTGTTAGCTACATGCGCAGCGGTACCAGAATCAGCGGAGACACCTTTCCATATTTCTTGTATAACTTTTTTAGCAGCTAAACCACCACCATTTTGATTTGTACTAGACTCATCAACATACCACGTATCTAGGTTTTCAGCCCAAAACATCTCTACATTAGTACTTGTACCTCTTTCAATCTCAATACCAGCGTTTTGAGAAGGAGTACCAGCTTCATCAGCGTTCAGAGTGATTACAGAATCAGCAATGTTAACAGTGTTTGAATCAACCTGAGTTGTAGTACCAGCAACTCTTAAGTTACCAGTTATTACTATAGTGTCACCAGCATCAGCACCTATAACAATGTTTTCATTTGCCGCTCCACCTGAAGATTCTAAAGCAGCTAATCTAGTTAGTAAGTTGGCGTTTGAAACATCTACATCAACCCCCTGTATAGAACCTACTGTTATCCACTTGTTACTTTTGGATAATACCCTTTCAGATTCAATAGGTGTACCATCAACCGCTGAAAGATCAGCCGTTACTGTTACCGCTCCATTAGTCGCGGAATTCGGAGTTAAATCTATATACGTGCCATCTGTAGTTGTTACGCTATTGACAATAGATGATGGTGGAGTTGTGTTAACCCAAGGCACATCAACAACTAGTCGATCAGAACTATCTTTTTGCACACCGTAAGTTCGAGTAGTAAAGTCAGTTAAAGATTGTGGAGTAGTATTGTTTATAGCCGCATGCCTTGTTTTAGCTAGACCAAGGACAGTGTTAGTAAGCGCCGAGTATTGTGTGTTTGTTGAGCTTATAGTAACAACACCACTAGCCTCTGTTAAGGTTATATTAGTACCTTTCTTAAACATTAGAGTTTCTGACTGTAGCAAGGTATTATTAGCCGTTCCATTACCGTTAGTATCTACTGTTACAGTTCTAAAAGTGTTTGCAACTGTTGTGTTATCATCCCATGGTACGTGTACCTGTAGTTTGTCTGTAGTTGGGTGTCGCTCAACTCCATATATCTTAGTAGTTGCATCACCAGCTCTTGCACCTGCTGTACTACCGCTCATTACGCCATAAGTCTTAACATTGAACGTTACAATTGGAGCTGTAGCTGAACCAGTCGTTACTGTGCCCATAGCTTCTCCACCTGTTAAATCTAGTGTATCACCTTGATCTACTTGTATGTTAGATCCTGAGTCAGACTGAATGTTCCAGTTCATGGTTCCAGTTGTGCCGTAAGAGAAATCTCTCCAAGCACTACCATCCCACCACTTAGGTATCGCGGCTGCTGTGTCCATTATTATATTACCAGATGTTGTTACCGAAGGCGTATAGGAACCAGCCGCAACTCGGTACATCTTTAATCTTCGTGCTTCGTTTTCGACCAGGTCGAGGTGATTTAGAAATTTCATGTTATTGTTTTAATTATTTGTTATTTGTTTTGTTTAGTTACAGAAAGCCTCACCACTACTATCGGAAGACAAGTATATCTTTAGTTGATTAACGGTTATGTGTTCCACATCAGGTGTGAATAATATACTACCAATAGCACATTGAACGGCTGGGTATTTTCCCAGGTTGTGATTAACCGTCCACGTTGAAGTGGAATTCGTTTGAGTGTGGGTATAGTGTAAATCACCTGTTCCACCACCGAAAGGCTCTAGTATATAAAGATCTGGAAGAGGATGTGCTGTTAGCGATCCATTTCCAGAAACATACGTTAGTGCCATGTCGTAGAAGTCCGTATTAGAACTATCTTGAACAAAGCCAGTTACCTCGTATATACCATAAACATTTGGATCATTAACCCATGACCATTTAACTCTCATGCCCGTGTACTCAGCTAGTATGTTTTGTGAGGTAAGAGGAGAAGGGTTGGTCAAATGTGTTGCGTATGGAAACTTACTAACCTTTAATGTAGATACGGCTGAAAACCCTATAGAGTTGCCTGAGTCGGAAATATTTATAGTTCCACCCGCGTAGCTAGAACCATTACCGTGTAAAGTGTTATTGTGGTATAAGTAAGCTAAAGCTCTAGGATCAGCTTCTGTTATGTAATTTACAATAGAGTTATTTACAGTGGTGCTAGAGTTATTTGTTATATACGTGTTGCTCGTTCCACCACCAGGTGTAACTGGACCACCTCCACCACCTAGGTTGAAGTTTCTTGTTACTCCATTCTCATCAGTACCATGTAGCTTGTCTAGAGCGTCTAGTACCGGGTCTATTGCGTATGTACTAATTCTAGCCATTAATTATTTATTTTTTTACTTTCTCCAAGCTTCTGCCACCGAAGTAAGCACCTATAACTGTTATTAAAACTAATTGTAATAAATCTACCCACGAAGATTTAACCTCAAACCTAATAATTCCAGCATCGATAAATATTAATAGAACTGTCGATACTACTAGAAATATTAAGACTAAAGGTCTTATGTTTTTACTAAGCCATGAATCGGATTGCATATCCATCTTCCAACGCTCAGTTACTTGCTTTTGCATCTCCGCTTCGTAACTCATCACCATCTCTTTGATTTTAAGCTCCGCTGCTAGCTTTTCTTCTTTAGAGGTATGTAAGTTATCTATGATACCACCTACGCCCTTAACGAGCTCGGCAGCACCACCAGATAGTATTTTAGATAAGACACTCACTTAATTATCTTTTTTCTGCCATGCTGGGACTTTGGTACTCTGCTTTTGTGCATCACCCTCTTCCGCTTGAGTTTCATCAATCAAATGTCCTTTTGGATAATTATTGCTAACTAAAAATGTATCCCTAGGCGCTGTTCTATCTACGTTATAATCAAAACCTTCAAAAGTATCTTTAGAAGTTGTAATTGGGTTTTCGTCATCTCCAGAGTAAGATTCGTCATCTGTTGTGCTTACCACGAAGCTGTTACCTTTTTTATCCTTTTGTACAGCTGAGAAGTTTTGAACGTTCACGTTCTTAAGATCATCTTCTCCAGATGTATTTTTTGCTACAACTTCTGAAGCTTGTTCTGCTTGTGATTTCACTTTTGATTCTTCTTTTTGATTTAATGGAGAGCCGTAAAAGCTCGATCCTTTCATTTTAAATGCCATGTTATGAGTTTTTTATTTTATCTGATTGTTTGTATGCAGCTTTTTCCCAGGGAAATTCCTTACTCCCCTCGTCAAGCCATTGTCCATTGTATTTTATCTTACCATCTTCCCTTTTATAAGAAGTGCCATTATACTTAACGTCATCATCACTATAGGAGAGCTTACCATCCGCCATCTCCTTAGCATGTGTACCTTCGTGTTTTATAACTTCTTTTTCTTTCTTGCTACCAGGTTTTAAATCTTTACTAATGTAGATGCTACCATCATCATTAGCCTCACCTAAAACACCTTCTTGTAGCGTCTTCCTAAATATAGGAGTGCTCTGAGAGTTTTTTATCTCCCTTTTTTCCTTACCCATTCTAAACCCCATTACTCTCCTTTATCTGGATTCTCCTTCATTTGCTTCTCGAGTTCCTTACTAAGCTTTTCTTGGTACTTCTTATTTCTAATTAACTTCAACTGCTCAGGAGTATAGTCACTTATCTTCTTACCATTATTACCATTTTTAGCAATATCTGCTGCAGTTTTTTTTGCGGCTATTGATAGCTCTGTATCATTAGTAATTACTTTTGAGTTAGTGGTATTGGATTGTTTAAACGGTGAACAACCTTTCATTTTAAATGCCATATTATCTGTCTTTGTCTTTTATCATATCATCAATAGCTTTGTTAAAAACCTTATCAGTATATGATTTGTTATTATAAAACACACTCCTCTCTGAAGTGGGTAAATCTTCTTCTCCTAATAGTATCCTGTAAATCCTGCTGATTAGTTGAGAGCACTTAAAAGAAGTTTTAAAAACTGAGTACTTTATAGTCGTCCGGTTTCGATGTCGCCAAACTTCTATCCAATCACCTCTTCTAAGCTTCTCCCACCTATTTTTATCCCAGCTCATAGTATATACACCATCTATAAAATCTTGCCTGGTGAATCGGTTTTTGCAATCTAAGTATATCAATAGCTCTAACTCAGTATCTGTTATACCATAAGTTTTACACGCCCATTTTCTAACTAACCTGTAATACTTCAAGAGATTCATCTCTCTTAGGTCTTGAGCTGTTATTCGCATAAAACCACGTCAACATCTTTTATAACATAATAAGTGTTGTTTTCGTGTGTTATAGTATCTGTTCTATTTCTATCGTAGTAAATAATATCTTCCGCTTTTAGTATCGCTACATTGCAACCACAAGACATTATCCTACCTTTAACGTATCTATTGTCAACATCCAGCTTTTCGGTATACAACAACCCATTAACCTCTTTATTCTTAGCATCTATTCTCTCTACTAGTATATAACTCCCTATTGCTTTCATATTTGCCTTGCGTTTGAAATTACACAATCTGCAGATATAATCGTAGATACAACACTTACTGCATTCTTAAGTGCTGACTTCGTAACTAGCACTGGGTCAATAACTCCTTCTTTAATCATATTGATCCGCTTACCACTAATAGCATCTACGCCATATCCCTCGTGGTCAACCGTGCCTTCCATTATATGTATACCAGCATTATGTAGTATCGTGTGGAATGGAGAGGCTATTGCTTTGTACAGCAGCTCTTCACCTAGATTTCTAGGTTTATTCTCTTGAGCGGCATTTAGTAGTGCAACTCCACCACCAGAAACTATACCTTCTTTTAAAGCTGCTTTTGTAGCATATATAGCATCTTCTACTCTATCTCTTTTTTCTTTTAACTCGACTTTAGAATCCGCGCCGACTTTGACGATTCCAACACTACCTGATAGCATAGACAATCTTTGTTCCAGCTTTTTCTTAATGAAACCATTTTTCTCCTTAGATATGAGTGTTTCAACAAATGTAATTCTTTCCTCAAGGTTATCCTGTATTTCATCTATAGTTGTTATAACTGTTGTTTGAGTGTCTGTTACAGCAAATTGCGCTTCTCCTAAGTGATCTATTGTTATCATATCCAAATCATCACCGAGCTCTTCGTTTATAACGGTTGCTCCTGTTAGTATAGCTAGATCTTCTGTTGTGTCTTTTTTAGTAGGACCAAAGCCTGGTAAGTCAACTATATTGACCTTTATATTACCTTTAGCCTTATTCATCATCAAAGCTGTTTTAACTTGCTGTGAGACTGGCGCTACAATTAATAGTGCTCTTCCTTTCTTTATTACGTGTTCTAGTATACCTTGTATTTTCCTCACGTTAGGTATTTCACTAGAAACTATTAAAACTAAAGGATTTTCTAGTTCAGCTCTATTCTTCTCTTTGTCAGTAACAAAGTAAGTGGATGTTAATCCACACTCGATCTGTACTCCTTCTACAATATCAACGTAAGTTTCGTCTGTTTCAGACGTCTCCATTAACACGATGCCATTTTTACCAACTGTTTCGTAAGCCTCTGCTATAATCTCTCCAAGTTCTTTATCGTTGTTGCAACTAATTGAACTTACAGATCTCAGCATATCGCCCTCGATCTTGACAGCAGACTTATCTAAATATTTGTTGATCTTTACTAAAGCATCGTTAATACCTTCTTTTATATCTCTTATTGAAGCTTTTTCAGTGTCAGCACTGTAAACCTCATTCAGTAAAGCTTGGGCAAGGACGGTTGCCGTTGTGGTACCGTCACCTGCTTCGCTTACTGTTTTGCTAGCTGCTTCTTTTATTAAAGTAGCACCTAAGTTTTCAACCGGGTCGTGTAAGACTACGCTATTAGCTACGGTTACTCCGTCTTTTGTTATGACCGGGTTTCCTCTTGCATCTTCGTAAATTACACATTTACCTGATGCTCCAAGGGTTGATTTAACTGCTTCGGCTAGCTTGTCTACTCCAGCCTTAATCTTTTGTTTAGCTTCTTCGCCAAAGTTTAAATCTTTGACGATATCGCTAGGCAAGTTGTACTCCATATTTAATTTAATTTAATTTAATTGTAATTCTATTTAAAGGTCTTTATAACCTTTGGACCACTTGATGCCTCTAGTCTTTTAGAGAAGTGTTCGATACTTCCATTTATAGCTGCTTCCGCACCTTCAATGGTTTCTCTTCGTGTTACGTCTCCCCACTCGTCATCTGAGTTTGGTCGTAATACTTCTGTTTGGTAGAAACCGTTGGGTAGTTGAACAATCCTCCAGTTCTTCTTGTCTGCAAGGTGTGTTAATTGGTTAATAGTTTCTTTACTCGGTTTTTGGTTGCCAACAGTGTGAGTGCTGGTCTTTACATACAAATAAGTCATAATATTGGTTTTTGGTTAATTGACTTGGTCTAGGGTCTTTCCCTATTTTTTATTTTTACCCGTGCTCCATTTTGTTTTAGCGTTTTCAACTGCTTCTTTTGGTGCATTGGCTTTTGTTAAGTTTTTATACGCATCACTTGATTTCCAAGTATCTTCGTAAGTTTTTTGTTCTTTGTCTATTTGTTTGTATGGAGTGCCCTCAGCTTTTCTCCTATCATTATCTTCAGTATTTTTCTGTATAAATCCAGCAGCTGCTTTATCGTACCTATCTTGTTGCTCCTTCTTTACCTTCCCACTTGCTTTAGATGTGTTTAAATCTATTTCAGCATCATTCTTCTCCTTGAGCATCTCAGGTGTTGTATACGTCTGTTTAGCTGGTGACTCGCTTTTTTTACTGTAGAATGAACTACCTTTCATTTTGTATCCCATAATGTTTAATCTTTTTTACAACTGCCAGGTGCGCACGGCTTAGTTCCAGGAACTCTACTGTGACCATCCCAACAGTTACATGTTTTTAATAGTGGTGTTTCTTTTACTTCTTTGTCACCAGGGAACTCATAGTCTTTACCTGGTTTCATTATCTTTGTGTTACCAGTAGTTGTACCGGTTCCTCTTATAGGTCCTTTTTCTAATGGCGCTCCATTTTCCTCAGTCATAGTAATACTATTAGAAGGTATTACCTTAGACTCTGTATCTGTATGTCCTTTTCTATACCCATTTACTTCTGGGTAAAGAGATGGTCCGCTCATCTTGTAACCCATTATTTACAGCTTGAGCAAGATTTCTTACCACAACCACACATTTCAAGTGGAGTTTTCTTTTCCTTTCCATAAAACAGACCAGTTTTCTTACCTATTGCACCAACTGGGTTTAAAAGAGCACCTGCAACTCCTTTACCAGCCATTACGTCTCCAAAAAAGCCCTTTAGTGGAGATGGTTTTTTCATTTTATATCCCATGTTATTATTTTTTCGCCAGCATTACTTTCTCTCCATTAACATAATTACCTACGTGGTTACCGTTGTTATCAAATATTTTATTTTCATCTTGACCCTCAGTTTCCCTGCCACTCTTTGTTTCCTTCTTCTTTCCTTTTGCGTGGTTTTTATCCCATATAGCTTTTCCTTTAGCGTCTAGGTCAGAGCGCTTAACTGGTGGCTCGTATCCTGGTGTTCCTGGAGTACCTGGAGCATCTGGATCTACTTTTTGTTGAATTGGTGTTAACGAGCTAGTATCAACGCCAGCAGGTATTTGCATTGGCGGCTTGTAAACCGGTTCAGCTATGGACATCTGTAAAGGAGATGAGGTTGCTCTACCGTCTTTTTGACCAGAATAAT
>TARA_B110000259_G_scaffold184942_1_pt1 | contig 47477 bp, 50 predicted proteins | sample TARA_B110000259 | Tara Oceans TARA_B110000259 (sample SAMEA4397649) | marine metagenome | biome: Polar Biome; feature: [SRF] surface water layer (ENVO:00010504); material: water (ENVO:00002006), including particulate matter (ENVO:01000060) such as... | depth 5 m | reverse complement strand
CTATTAGTAGTCACAAAAGATTTTCTACCTCTTAGGCCTTGATCAGCACCATAATAACAAGCGCGATTTGGACCAAGTTCAGAATCTCCTTCTGAATAATATGGAGTTTCGCTATCAAGAAGGTTTGTAGCATAGTTAGTTGTACTGCAACATGTCCAAGGTGAATTGTAACCAGGTTCTGCACAAAAGTTTGTTAGTCCAGTACCTTGAACAGATGTTGTACCATGTACTAGATCCTGTGTTGTAATTGACCACGTAGAAGCAGAACCGGGATTCGTGTGCGGATAACGGCAAATCCTTTGGCCAGTTTGTATCCTATAACATTGACCAGACGTAACAGATATTGCTTTCTCGGCATATGCTCCAGTACTACCAGGTGCAGAAAAACCACAGCTCGTAGTACCTTCTGTCAGCCCACCGCTGCCCCATATCTGAAATTTTGCAGTACTAATACCAGTTGGAACACACCACATAGTAATATGCTTAAAATCGGAGCAGGCCTGTGCCGCGCTATTAAATCCAACGATATCCAAAATATGATCGTTGTATTTTAAGCCACCGCCACCACCTAATGATTTTACATAGTTTGTTAAATTTTTTGCCATGCTGATGTTCCTATTATTACCAAATTAACCTTGAACCAGGAACTGCCAACCATAAGTATCACCGGACCAAACAATTGATACAGCAATACCTTGCGTATTAACAAGAATATCACTATCTTGTCCAAGAATTTTATTTCCAGTAGCAGGGGAAATAGTAAAGTTATTAGTTTGGAATTTTTGTGCAAGATCTACAAAAGAGATTCTGCCATCACCCGCAATATTTCCGCCCATAGGAGGAAGCGTTGCAGTTACTGCTGCTGCAGTTGTATTTACAAAGTGACCACCATAACTATCAGCAGTAAAATCAACCGCATCAGTCGACCATGAGGTTGACTGTTCGATGCCATTTGCTGCCTTCGTAAGGTATGCTAGTTGCTCTGGTGTTGCGGACGCAATCGAAGTATTGATTTTGTCCAGGAGTGCATTACGTACAGTATCAATGCTTGCCATTTTTTAATATCCTTTTCCGTGGTTATCTTTATTTAAGATTTATACCATCATTTTTCGTTAAGTCTTTAATGTCAAATCCTAGGAATAACTCAGTTGCTAATCCCCCGGCTTTAGCGTTTTTAGGTAGCGACTGTGAAGATGCTCCGTCAATTGCCAAATCGACATATGTTTTTACAGCTTGTTCGGTTGGAACAGCCAAGTTTGAATTGCCTGACAAAGTGCCATCTGCCGAGAATTCATTAATTGCCTCACCAAGTTGAGCACCAATCGAACCAAGTCTCAGAGATGTCAGACCAGAAAGGTCAAACGCTGAGGCGTCCAATGTTGCTCGGCCTGTTGCCTGATCAATCCTGAAGTAGTTACCTACTCTAAAGTTACCAGATTGGTCAGTTGACACGTAGAATACTCGGCCAGTTTCTCTTTCAATAACCTCATTGCCTTGTTTAACAGGAAGTGACGGATCACCTGGATAGTTAGTTTCAGTCTTATTACCAAAACCAATATTCAAGAAGTCATGTCCAGTTAGTCTTGCTTGTGAGTATTTATAACGAATTTTTATCTGCTGTCCGTTAGGTGCTGGACGTTGACTTGTTTTCTGCTGAGCAAAGACTAAAACCGCATTACCAGTAGCCGAATCATAATCACCAATTGATTGAATAACATATGAACCAATAGAGTCATGACCAGAATCGCCAAGGTTACCAATGAATTCAACCGAACCACCAGTTTTTGGTTTTGATCCTGTAAGACCGGTGAATGACATTGTAGCACCATACTGATTGTGCGCAGCATTATCATTAGTCAAGATAGCATATACACCAGCAACATTACCAGAGTCGATGATTGAATCTCCGTCGTCAAAGCCTGTTCCAATAATACCTGTAATAGTTAGCTTATTTGCACCAGGCTGATGGTCAATAATAGTAGCTTTAGTACCTAGAAGTGTACCTGTACCAGAGATTAATGCATCACCAGAATCTGTTTTTCTAAGTTGTCCGCCAGAACTATATACTGAATATGATGTAGCGTCTACATCACTAGGAGCGGCAACTGTAATTGTACCATATGTTGAAGCAGTATTACCATTTGCATAATACAATGTGCTTGGAGCAGTACTATCGATTGTAATAGCTAGTCTGCCACCGCCAATGGCTCTTGATCCTGTAACACCTGTTGTATATTCACCGGTGTATTGAAGAGCTCCCCAACTAGAGGCTGGATCAGCAGTTGTTAGATAGAAGCCAGGAGTGTTTGTTGAGTCTACATCAAAGTAATAACGTGATCCTTTATAAACTGTCAGTCCAGGTTCTACTGCTGCAGAGTGTGCAACTCCACCGGCTGTACCAGTAATTACATAGTTAGTGGCCGATGTTGAAACACCAATATAGTTATTCTCAGCTTCTTTAAGTTTAATAATAGAAGAAGTATTGTCCATTACAAGGAAGTAACGATCATTAGCTTGTGTCATACCGCCAACACCTTGGATACGAATCAAGTCGTATGAATCCAAAGAGTGTGAAGCAACCGTAACTGCCATTGGGTTTGAACGTGTAATGTCTGAGATAGATGTGTTAGTTACTACTCGTCCACCCCATGCTTCACCTGATACCGATGAACTGAGTCCTGCATTAGAATAAAGGTTGAAGGAATATGAGTCTTGTACGTCTGCATAATATTCACTAGCATTTGGCTGTGAGCCAGAATTCCAGGTAACAGGCAGCAAGTTCGAGAAGTTAACTCTATGTCCGTCTGTAACACCGTGTGGTAAGGTTGTTGTAACTCTAGCCGGATCGGTCTTAGAGATTGTATTTAGGGCTTTGGCTCTATCCTGGGCTCTAACAATTCCACCTTTTGTAAACTCACCGTTTTTAATACTTGTTTCAACATAATCAAGATTGTAACCACGAACAGATCCGTTAAGCGTAACTTCGCTTGAATCATTACCTGTCGAAATTGTACCATATTCGCCGTAAGAGTTATTACCGTTAAGTGATCTAATTTGACCACCGCCAGAAGATGCATAACCAATATCACAATAATAAGTAAAGCAAGATACAATCTCAGCTTTACCATTACGTCTTACCCAGAAACCAACTCCGCCAGAGTGGATTTGAGTAAATGTGTGGAACACCATTGAACCAGCGTTGTTTACATCATTATTCAAACCACCGTCAATAAGACAGCCAATACCACCAACAGAGAATGCTGAACATTCTTTAATGTACGGAGATGTAGAAATAACTGCTGTTGGGTCTAGTCTAAAGAATACACCGCCAATTGTTGCTTGTTCAATGTCTTCTGGGGTATTGCTATCAAGAGCAAACCCAGTAAGACCAGTGAATTTAATCTCTTTAATAAGAACGCCACTATTCAAAAAGAACATTGTTTTATTTGAGTCACCCGCAATTGGTGAGATTGTAGTATTACGCTGGCCATCACCAAATACTGTCGTATCTGCTGGGATTGTCATTGGCAATGCTTCTCTATACTCACCATCTTTAATAAAGACTTGAGCCGAAGAGTCATCAGTTTTTTCTGCTGCAATACGTGTCATACAATATGCAACTGAAGCGAATGGGCGTTGAAGTGATCTACCTGCATAGGAGTCATCAACTGCGCCATCAATACCAACGTAGTATGTATTTGGAGAGTTATCTGTATAACCTAATTCGAAGCCAGATCCATCAGTTTTAACAACCAATGATTTACCAACATCGACACCACTAATTGTTGGTAGTACGCCTGCCGCGCCCGCAGCGAATATTGACCATTTACCGTCTGATTCATCGTTTGCAAAGTTACTAGTTGATGTATAATCTTGTGTTGCAATGTATGTTGATGTGCCAGATTGAATAAGGTCATCTTTAAGATATAATGTCGTGTTGGCCCAAGTACCTCTATTACGAACACCTTGAGCAAACTCTACCAATCTATTAGCAGCAAGATCAGCCGAAAATGTTCCGGCAGTATGAGTAAGTTCTACAGTATAAGTTGAACCACCATGCTGAACAAGATCACCCGGATAATAAGCAGTTGCTGTTGTCCAAGTTCCTTGATTGGTAATACCAGAAGATACGTGTGACCATGTGGCCGCGTTAGCTGAAGGTGAAATGTTTGTGCTTGAAATAATAGCTTGGTAAAGATTACCACCGTTTGTTACTAGCTCACCAGGAAAATACTTACGAGTTGTATTCCATGTACCAACATAAGAGAAACCACTTAGGAATGGATCCCAAGAAATTGTATTAAGTGGGTGCGTTCCAGTAACATCACCTTTAGCTTTAAATAGGTTTGCACCAAAAAGTACAACGTCATCTTTAACATAAGCATTAGCAGAATCAAATGAATCTCTTAGATTTAGACCTGCAAGGAATGTGTTCCAATTAGGAGCACCGGCAGAAGGCTTAGTTCCGGCAGAAGTGTCTTGTAACGCATTGTATGTTGTTCCGCCATAAGTGACGATATCACCTTTCTTATAGGCAGTTGCATCGCTATAAGTTCCGAGGACCGATAAACCATCAGCAAATACTGACCATTGTGCACCAGAAGAAGAAGGTATATTGCCCGTTGTATCTTGAAGGGCGACATAAGATTTGCCACCGTAAGTTACAATGTCCGCTTTTTGATAAGCCGTACCGACTGCCCATACGCCTTCAAATTGAAGACCATCAACGAATGTTGAATAGTAAGAAGCATTTGGTGGTGTTTCGCCTACAACAGTATTTGCTGTAACGATATAAACAATACCACCATGTGAGAATGCATCACCAATGTTATATGTTGTTCCTGTGTTGAAGACGCCTTCAAAGTTGAAGCCCTCCATCATCAGATCCCAATAGGTTGTATTGGTAGGAACGTTTCCTGCTGTGGCTAATCCGTATGTGTATACATATACGTTGCCACCATATTTGATTACATCGTTTACTTCGTACGTTGTCGCACCAGAGTAAACACCTTTGTATTCAAATCTAATTTTACCTAAGTCGATAATTGTTGCCATAGGACTAGTATCTCCGGTTCATTAATACGCAACCATTTCTAAATGGCCTGTCGTGTTATTAAATCTAAATGTAATTGCGTCCATGGACCAAAAGTATGATCTGTAGTCATCTGGATGGGCAAAAGTTACGTTAAGTGAATCAGCCGCTGAATCAACATATGCGGCCTGTGTTGTGTATGGTAGTTTAATAGTATCGCTGTCATCTGATCGAATAATCTCAACATTTAAATGACCAACGCTATCTAATTTAAATCCATAAAATGTCTTGTCGTGGAACTGTGTACCATTGTATATACCACCACTATTATCTCTGCTATATTCACCGCTCATGTTAATATTTCCTCAGTTACGGTAATCATCGCGCTGAATGCATTATCCAACGGAGCAGAGACTTTAATAAGGTCTCCAACCTTAAGTGAAATTTTAGTATCCATCAAAAGGTCTATAGTATCGTTTGGTAGTACTCGTCTGTTATAAGCGAGGTAGTATGTGTTAGCACCTCTAACCAGTTTTACGGTAATTGGCAAGGCTGAGCCAAATATATTAGTCGCAATGAAGCCTACAACTAAATGTATTCCAGATAAACCTGACGGAGCCGTGTACAAAGTTGCCTCTGTGCTTCCAACTGTCGCAAAACCATTTTCGAATGTTGCTGCCATGTTCTACCTGATCTACTTCTTGTTCTTATTTATGTTTATTTATATCTTTAAAACGCACTACAGATTAATATAACCAAGTAATGTGCCTGACCCGCCGCCACCACCGATAACAGATCCTAATGTATTAAGACCAATTTTTCTCAGTCTTCCGGTAGTTCCACTGTATATCATCAAGTGTTCTTGTGCAGCAACGAATGAGTCAACACCTACTTCGTCTAATCCAGTAATATGCCTTGGGTGTAATCTAAGTCCGCCCTTTGTTCCATAAGCAGAATCCCATATCATATCACCAAGGCTATCGGCATTGTCTTTGAAGTGCTGATACCATTCAGTTTCTGACGGCCCCGTGTATACAAACACGCCAGTCGAAGAATCGTAGGTCATCGATCCATCACCACCTGCATCGGTCAATGATAGGTGAGTTCGAGTTTCTAATGCAGAAGGACCTGTATATGATATAACACCTGTTGTGGCATTATATGACATCGATCCATCACCACCATTATCAGTAACAGAGATATGTGCCCGAACTTCAGTAGGACTAGGGCCTGTGTATGTCATCGTGCCTGTAGCAGAATCATATACAAATGATCCATCACCACCAGCATCTACGGCCTGTATTGCATTTCTAGCTCTAGCAATAGTATAATATTTGTTATTGCCTTCAGCTAAATCAGTTGTACTATGATTTGATATATCAGATACTTGACCAGTTACGTTACCTGTTACGTTACCTGTTACATCACCATAAAAACTATCAGCTTGGATATTGCGATTGAATACAAATCTTTGGGTAGCATGAGCATATGTAAACGTGGGTTTGTCTACAATGTTTGTTCCGCCAATAGTTAAACCAGCACCGTTAAGAGCAGATGAATCTGCTGCGCTATCAGCTAATACAATATTCTTATCATTAAGACTTATTGCAGTAGAATTGATAGTCGTTTGTATACCTTCGACTTGAAGGTTACCAAGAATTCTGACTGTACCAGTCGCATCACCGTGCGCAGCCGGATCAATAATAAAATCTGCAGGTCCTTGTAATGTGCCGGTCTGTACTATATTATTAAAAGTAACATTACTGGTTGAGTCAAGTGCCTGATTAGTTGAAACTACGCCTGTTGTAGGATTGTAGTTTAAACTTTGTCCAGCACTGATATATGATCTAACAGTAGCAGTAGAAGCCGCATCTCCAAGTGCCGAGTCAAACCTAGCTCTTGTGTAATATAGTTTATTGCCTTCGGCCAAGTTTGTTGTACTAAATGGATCTAATGTTATTGTAGAATTAAAACTGTCTGTTGCAGTCGTAATAGTTAACTGACCGGTTACAGAATCAAAAGTATTTCCGGTTACAACTGATATAGGAGTATTAACTGCACCAGTTATAATGCCTAGAGAGTCAACAGTAAGCTGAGATACGTTTGTGGCGTTGCCATACGTGGCTGCTGTGACGCCTGAGGAGATAATCCGATATATGCCGTTAGTATTATCGTAGGATAATCCAGGACCAGCAGAAAGGATACCTTTCATTTGCGCAGAGTCAGGAAGCTCATCTATACGTTTGTTTAACGAGTCAATTGTCTTACCAGACATATCACCCGGAATATACAAACCAGTGTTTGTAGCAAAGAAATCATTAGCTACGCTATACGCAAAGTATTTTGAATTTGACCCGCCACCAATCTGAAAACCACCACCTTGGTAGTTAGCAGTATTACTATCATCAACCGCGAAAATAATTCTATTGTCTGTTGTATGAAGAAACTGAGTGTCGAGCAAGATGCGATCAGTCGTACCTTTAACTGTAACCGACTTACCAGTAATAACAATATTACTTGAGTCCGACAATGAGTTTATTGTATCGACATTTAACTTAGTGTTAGCACTAACTATACCTGAAGTTAATTGACCTGTAACAATGCTACCAGTTACAATATTTGCAGAGCTGTCAAGTCTAAATGTGCCGGTCGATTGATTATAGTCTAATCCTAATCCACCGCTAAAGTGTGCTCTTGCTTCAGCAGGGCTAGGACCAGTGTATGTAAACACACCACCTGATTCAAAGTATGTAAGAGAACCATCTCCACCAGCATCAACAACACTTACTTTGCCTCTAAGATCTAAATCACTTGGACCACTAAATACAAATTGACCAGTAGCCTGATTATATGTTAGATCAGCTCCGCCTTGTTGATCAGAAGTGACACTGAACAGTGCACGAACGCTGTCGTCTTCTAACTTAAGTGTAAATTGGCCTTTGCTTGAATCAAGAGTAAGTTTACCCATTGAGAGAGGATCGGTCGTAGCCGATAGTGTTCCGGCAATATCAGTATTACTTGGTCCTGTGTATGTAACTCGACCTTCATTTTCATTGTATGCAAGTGAGCCTAATCCACCTGCATCAACAAAGCTCATCGATCCACGAATATCAGAATCACGTGTGCCGTATATTACGACGTCACCAGTTGCTTGGTTGTACGTTACTGTTCCATATTCATTGACATTAGCAATTGAGTCAGCAGTGTGCCTAAAGCTAATGGCATGTCGGGCATTTGAGTCTTGATAATGTGCACCTGTTGTGATACTGAATTGACCAGTACCAGAATTATAAGCTAGATCACCAGATGCAGATAACAAGCTGCGGATGTCAGCATCTGTTCGTTTAGAATAACTGAATTGGCCTGTTGTCTGATTGTATGCCAAATCGCCGGCTGCAGATAAAGATCCTCTTATATCAGAGTCAGTAACCTTTGTAAATACAAATTGTCCAGACGCGGCGTTATAAGCAAGTGACCCGTAATCACCGGCATCGTTTGTAACAGAAAATAGTGCTCGAGTAACTGCAGAATCAGTTACATCCACCGATCCGAGATCAACAGAAAATACACCAGTACCAGTATCGTAACCAAGGTCCCCACTGACATTAAACAACCCTCGTATTTGTGCATCAGTTTTTTGCGTAAAACTAATGATGCCTGTATTTTGATTATAAGCAATATCACCAGTTGCACTAATCAACCCGCGCGTATCAGAGTCGCTTGCTCCTTGGTATGATATTTGACCTGTGTTATTGTTGTATGAAAGCGAACCTTGTCCGCCAAGATCCTGTACTGTTACTGCATGACGAGCGTCTGAGTCAGCATAGTGTGTGCCAACACTTGCACTAATTAGGCCAGTCGTATTGTCATACGTTATTCCTGAACCGGCATTTAGTAATCCACGAACCTGTGCATCAGTTCTTTGGGTAAATCCAAATTGTCCGTTATCATATGTTAGATCACCGGTAGCAGAGAATAATCCACGAGTCGATGAATCGGTCGCACCAGTATAAGTGATTTGGCCAGTGCCATTATTGTATGCAAGTGAACCTTGTCCACCGGCATCAACAACACTAATTGACTTACGCGCATTGTCAGAATCGAATGTTCCGCCTAACGAACCAGTAAATGTAATTTTACCTGTAGCAGAATCGTATGCTAAGTTCGCACCAACATTAATTCCAGATCTTATATCAGCAAGACTTGGGCCAGTATAGGTTAATATACCTGTCGGAGCATTATACGCAAGTGAGCCATATCCGCCTGCATCATTAACAGAAATAGATGCTCGCCCACGAGAGTCAGTATAATATAGGTTAGAACCTTCTGGTAGATTTGTTGTAGACTTCGTGTTGAAGTTACTGTCAAACCCAGCTGATCCGCTTGGGACCGTAACAGAGAATTCGCCTGTAGCAGCGTTATATTGTAAATCATTTCCGGCACTAAATTGACTACGAATTTGATTAGGTGTAGGACCTGTTAGTCTAGTGGTTCCACCTGTCGTAATTAGTGTGCCAATAGCACTACTGTCATAGGTAACATTAAATAGTGATCGAACGCTATCAACGCTAGGTCCAACATATGTTAGTGTTCCGCCAGTCTCCGATACTGAACCCATGCCTGATGAAGAAACAGTAAGTCCACCACCTACAACCGCAGATAATGATATGTGATTAAATTTGGCAGAAGCCGAATCATACTGAAGAATTGTACCGTCAGCTAGATTTATTGAGCCATTAACATCATCTAATCCGGTAAGACTACCGTTTGCTGCAGAACCAATTCTAAGTGGTGTTCCAACAGTAACTTTTTTTACGATGGTATTCGTTCCGATAACGACCTTCATGAGAATTCCTTAAAGTTATGTTACGGACGGCGTAACTTCAATTGTGCCTTCAAGGACTCTTTCTACAACAGTGCTTGAATCACTGTCTACAAAAGAAATCTCAACATCGTATACGTATCTACTGGCTTTTAGAGCATTTGTTTGCACATTCGTTAGGCTTAGATTTACAACACCAGCTGTTGAAGGTGCTTGGATCTCAGTCGTAAATGCTGTCGAATCTGTTGAACTGTAGGTTTTTTTAATTTTACCCGCAACAGTGTAGTTCGTAAGATTCTTCGGGTTACCACTAGTGTCTTCCAGTTCCAATTGAACTGTTACATCAGTGCCTTTATCGATTTGAAGTTCTTCATATTGTGCCATTGGATAAATGCTCTTTGCTAAACTACTTACCCTTATTTATACCTTTTATCCACTGCATTTTTTTATTGATGAAGTGATAAAGTTTAGCTTTAGGATTCATTTGATTTGGTTGGCTTATCAACTCATCAACTAGGTAGTGCCAAAGATTATCCATGTACTGTACCTTAACATCACGCGACTTAATATAATAACTAAAAACCGTTTCATTATCATAATTAAATATACGCTGAATGTTTTTTGGATATATTGAAAACTCATCATGTTTAATATTTGTCATGAGATTAATGGTATTATCAAAATCCCTGAAGTAATCTAGTCTCTTAATTACTTCGCTTGACCCGGCCATAATTCCAGTATTAAACACATCATTTTCGCATTCTAAACCCACTTCAAAAAGCATAGCATGCGTGTTCCAATACTTTGAAGCCGGATTTCTAATACACAGATTATAGTTAGCAGATTTCATAGATTTACCTCTTGCAGCTAATCTATTAGAATTTGCTACCGCAAATCTATTATCTACATCATGAGCATCAAATATAGATTCTGTTGTATTAGGTACAACGTCAAAATCCATATATGCAACGTAATCATATTCATCGGCCAAAGCCCTCATACGACTGTGTTTATAGAAGTTTACTATATCATACTCACTGATCTCTGTAAACCTATTTTTTATGTCATCAAAAAATTCTTTGTATGTACTATCATATTGATATAGTATATAGTCAGCACCAATATCATTGGCGTACTGGCGCTGACGTTCTGTAACTAGATCCGCATTAGACAACAAAGACATTTTAGTCTGGTGACTTTTATCAGTTGTTACTAGTTTTCCATCTTCATACCATCCAGGATTATCTAATCTTTCTTCTGGTATGTCAATGAAAATACTAAATACTACTTTAGCCATGCAATCTTTTTACCTTGTTCAATTCGTCTGTCATATTCATTTATCGTACCAGGATAACGCCATGCCCATATTGCAACGAGCGCCATGAATCCGCCAGACCACATAACAGCTTTAATGTTCTCGGTCGTAAACCAAAGAAACAATACGCTTGATGTCATTACAACTACCATTGCATATTTACCTTTGGTCGGAAACACTTTATATTGTATCCAGTTTGTAAGGAATGGTCCAAAATATTTATGGTTATAAATCCAATCATGCATACGTTTACTAGACTTACTAAAACAATATGCTGCTAACACTAGAAATATACTAAATGGAATTCCAGGCAGAATGACGCCAATATATGCCATTCCTAAACTAAGAAATCCTAACACCAGCCATGCAGTTTTTTTAATATTCATTTTCCAATCACCATGAACCGATCAAAGTCCCCTAAGTTTAAAGTTTCAATATGTGCAACCCATTCAAGATCTAAGCTATCAGCAAACATCTCGGCAGTAGGGTGACAGTTAATATGCGAGTCTAATTCAGTATAATTGTTAGATTGAAATGCAACCCAGCAATCAGGATCTTTAGCTTCAATTAAATTAATTAAATCTTTTTGCTCCATATGCTCACAAGAGGTGTTTACAAGTGCAGTAAACTGTGGTATAATTAAAGAGTTAGTTATGTTGAGGGTAGAGAATGCTATGTCATAATCATGAAATAGTTTATGTCCATACGCCTCACACATTGGATCCATGTCTGTAGATTCAATGTTCATCTGTGATTGAGGCCACATCTGCCTTAGCTGATAAGCCATCATACCATACCAACCTCCGACAACCAAAATTTTACCGGCATCATGGTCATATAATTCATAGAGTTTTTCTGCTAACCACTTTTTACCATTCCAATGATTTTCATCTAGCGCATGTGATAAGTCTTTAATTCGATATAGATCTTCAACGCCATACATTGATTCATCATATATCTCTTCACAAAGCTTGAGCGTCCGATATAAGATCTTCGAATTCAATGTCTAATCCTTCATATGTTATAATAGCTGCAGAACTTGGTCTAATTTCGTTTTTAGCAAACCGTGAGCGTGACGCCGAATATCCTTGTGTCAGATAAGCCAACTCAAAATCTTCGTGTGCTAAAAACCTATCCATACCCGGATACTTCCGCATGTAATAATCACGTAAGCCAGTGTTAAAATGTTTCCATACATTATGTATATCAGGGTTACTGGCATCCCATGTCATAACAGAACTGTTGATATGAACATCATAGTTAGATAATCGGCCATACAGCTTCTTAACTTTATGTAATTCATTGATAACAGTCAACTTTGACCAATCATGCCCACCGTTCAAACGATCTATAATATCATCATTAATTAATGTATCGAGATCTAGGAATATCGTTTTTCCTTGCATAGGCATAGCCTCATCAAATAGCCTAAGCTTATTCCATACACCTTTAAGTGTAGGGGAACTAAAATTATTAATGATTGTAATATTAGGATCTATATCTGTAGGATCGTCAGTATAGCAATAGAACTCAAAGGCATCTGTGCATTTAAGCTTTATATCATTATATAATTTGTTCACAAAATTAGAAGAATACTTTGTGCCAAATTTAACTGTTACTATGTTGTATTTCATTATACGCTGCAAATAATTGTGGTATCGATTTTGCCTTTCGTACCTTCATTTTCATTTCACGGCTCGGACTATTTTTTACTTCGGGCAAATCGAAAATAGCTAGCTTAGTTTTAAAAACAGTATCTTCATCTTCGAAATTATTTATAATAAAATCTGCAACGTTTTTTGGTGTAACCGGATTGACTGTAGGTACTGACATATTAAATTTCTTATACATTTCAGCTTTTACTTGAGTAATCTGGCTATCGCGATATTGATCTGCCTCGTCATATCTAGCAACAACCTGCTGATCAATTTCACTTTGAAGAACTTTTAATTGTTCTATTTTATACTGATCTGCTTCTTCATATCTAACTTTAACCTGTTCATCTATCTCAGCCTGAAGAATCTTTATTTGCTCTTCCTTATATTCATCGACTTCACCAAAACGAGATTCTACTTGTAACGAGATTTCATCTTCAAGTATTTTAAGCTGTTGCTCTTTATACAAAGCAACTTCATCGTAGCGAGATTCTATCTGTGCATCAACTTCAGCCTGAAGAATCCTAGTCTGCTCTGCCTTGTACTCATCGACTTTAGTATATCCTTCAGCTACACGGCGTTCTACTTGTTCATCAAGTTCAGTTTGAAGAGTTTTAGTCTGCTCTAGTTTGTACTCATCGACTTCAGCAAAACGAGATTCAACCTGTGCATCAAGTTCAGCCTGAAGAGTTTTAGCCTGCTCTAGTTTGTACTCATCAACCTCTGCAAAACGAGATTCAACTTGTTCATCAAGTTCAGTTTGAAGAGTTTTAATCTGCTCTAGTTTGTATTCATCGACTTCGCCAAACCTAGATTCAACCTGCGCATCAACTTCAGCCTGAAGAATTCTAGTCTGTTTTATTTTGTACTCATCAACTTCGGCAAACCGTTTTTCTATCTCATCAGACATTTCGCTCTGAAGTAAAGCCATTTGCTGTGATTTATATTCATCAGCTTCTTCAAACCGACGAGTTACTTGTTCGTCAATTTCTTTCTGAATATCAACGAGCCACACAGCAAGCATATCTTTTGCAGCTTGTTCGATGGCTTTATGTTTAGCTTGGGATTGAGATTCAAAATATAATTTTGTGTAGTCTTGAACATCTTCAAGAGTGATCTCATCCATAAGATCTAAGAAGTCTTGATTAGTATAATCTATAGGTACAAAAAATACCATAAGATTATCGGTTCCCTCTTCATAAAGAACTTCAATAGTTTTCTCAGATGTATCTACAAATTTAGTAGATTTGATTTTACCTGAAAACTTTGCCATAATAAACCTCTCATTATATTAGACAGCTCCAATACGCAGAAAGTGCGTACTTTGTACAGTCGGAGAACCTGTCGGCACGTTTTGTGCATAGTAAGTTGTAGCATCTGGTTGTTCAAACTTTGTCGTATAAAATGCAACATACGAGTTAGTTATACCTGATCCACGGGCTAAGCCAAAAGAAGTATCCGTTGATGGGTATATCTGATATCGAATGCGTGAACCGACATGAGTAATCGCGGCCCATTGTATCCAATCCTGTAACATTTCACCAAGCGCTGTAGCCGGCGTATCTTGCACGTCATTGGTATTAATCTTAAGACATGCTGGCTTAGCATAATCCACAGAAGCTACAGGATCTACTCTATGTAAATAGAAATTATTAGCAATAAATGACTGATCCTGTACCTCAGGTAAATTTCCAAGATTAAACGCATTTACATCAGCTACACTGTCTTGAAATACTGGAGCAGCATTTACTAATGTCGCACCAGCTTCAGATGTTGATGTTGATATAAAATACGTACCAGCCTGACTACTAGTTGTGCCCGACTCAATAAGTTTTACTATAGCTGGTGTAATAAATGTATCTACAAAGTCAGTAGCATTCATAGACTGAATATTTCCAGATGCAGTCATATAAACTGGAAATGAATAGTTTGAATATATTGTAGGACCACGTCTAGGAGTAGTACCACCAAAATTATTATTTAGATAATCAGTATATTCACCATCGCTTTGATCTCTAACATTAGCGTAGTTAACAGATTGATAAGTTGTGGCACCGGCGGTTGGTGCTGGCCCAGATGACGTAGCTAATGGACCCGCCATCATATAATAATCAACTAAAGTAGTTAAAGTGCCATTACCCTGATCTATATTTAATACGACGGACGGACTATTACCGTATTGCCTAATAGCTTCATCAACTATTAAAGCAATTTCAGATGCGTCCATGGACTTCAAGTCGCCATTAGGCAACCTTTTGAGCGGTTTGCGCAAGGCCATTATTAAGCACCTGCGCCAATAATCGTTTTAACTGTCGTTCCGTTTGAGTCAATTATATTTAAAGTTGTGGCTGATGTTAACTTGGCTCCACCCACAGTACCATTAATAAGTTTATTACCATTAATGGTAGCAATGCTTGTATCAATCATTAGTTGAACAGCCGCAGAATCTGTACCGTCTTGTCGATTGTCAAATGCAGTTTGTAAAATATTGTGGTTAGCTTCTAATTCATTAATAGCGACAACGACATTTCCGTTTGCTGTAGTGGTAAGAGTTGCGATGTCACCTAGATGTGTACTAATTGTATTAGTCTTGGTCCGCCAAATACTAACTAAGTCGTTTAGGTCAATTGAAGTTACTGCCATTTACTTGTCCACCAGTTGTTTTAGCAAAGTCTTGATATCTGCCATGTCTTTTTTCATGTGACTTACGTCATCTTTAAGATTATTAATCTCTTGTTCTTCTTCAAGCCTTTTGCGCTTTGCCGCACGTGCTCTTTCTATATCAGCTCTACTTGTATTTATGACAGCACCAGTATTTCGGTCCTTGACCATATTAGCGGAGCCTTCTATTTTTATATATCTATTATTCATCACACTGCCAAGGCGATAATTCGTAGATCTTTGAATGTCGGAACCTTAGCATTATTAGAAGAAGTCATAACAATTTTTACTTGGAACTTAGTGAATGGTGCTGATAGTCCGGCATTACCACCAACCAAATATTCATAGTCACGGTAGATCAAAGGATTTTCATCTGTAGGTAGATTATTGATCTTAGTTATTTCTGTCCACGTCGTCTCATTAAACAATGCATCATCTGCAATTGCTTTGTAATAGACTTGAAAATCTGAAACAGAAGGTCTGTTAGCAGCTAACAAGATTTTAAGTCCAACAGCATCTTCGGCCAAAGTGATAGGTCGAGTAATATGCTTAGCAACCGAACTACCACCTGTCGCAGTAGTTTCTGCGGTGAACACATTAGGCACGTTTGTTAATGTTGTATCAGCACCGGCAGAGTCAACCTGGTTATCAATAATATTATGAATAGCCCAAAGCGATGTTCTTTGCATATCAACAACCGGAGAAACAAAAGTTGTTGCTGTATTCATATCAATTTTAACTTCAACAGACTTAGTACCAGTCGCAAGATTTGATATCTCATTTGTTTCAGTAGCAACAAGCCTAGGAGAGTTAAAGAAGTTATTTTGTCTTAGTGCAAGTGCCGAGTAATTTAGATCCTTCGAGTACGGATTTTCTTCACCGGCAGTAGATTTGCCTGTCATGAATTTACCGGTCACATTTATACTTGTAGAGGCTGGAATAATATTTTCAATTTGTGGGATAAGAGTTTCAAACGGTATTTGAGATTTAGCAGTAATAGCTGTACCGCCAACTGCTGCATCGTTATTACCATTCGAGTCCATAGCAAACGTATAAGTGTTTTCGTCGTATGCAGTAATAGTTCTTGGACCCATGATACCAGTACCAAGAATACCACCATACTTAAGAGCGGAATCAAATCCAAACAGCTCTGCAACATCACCTACCTGGAAACCATGTCCTGGGTGTGTAATAGTTGCTTTATTATTAGTTGAGTTAACTTGTACAGGAAATTCCGGTAATGCATTTCTTACAGTACCAGTATTTTCAAGTACAGCATAACCACCTGCAGTACTAAATGTTGCCTTATGAATTTTAAACATAAGATCCATAGTTTGATCTGGTTCCCATGTTGATGCATTCTGAGATTTAAAGAACGAACCAAGATATGGTTGAGATGTAATACGCTTCTCAGTAGAGTTAAGTATAAACTCACCTGTTTTTGCGATGTACATATTGTAGTTAATAGATTCTGCAAGGAACACTACAGCATATTCAGTATAAGGATTTAAGAATATTGGTTCTTCAAATGTAAAGGTTGTTACAGAAGTAGCATCGTCAGAAATATTAACATTAGACGGTGACACAAACACAACCGATCCAGGTATAACTGTATCAGATGATGGGCTACCGTTAACCATTGGACGCAATTGCATTTGAACTGGAATGCTAGTATCTTTTGTTTTAAAGTATGCATCAATCTTTGTTACAAATACACCATCCGTTTCTGTTACTAAGAATGATTCGGCTACTGGATCTGACCAGCGAACTCGCACAGGTGGGGCTGACCAACTACTTGTAACAACTCTATTAGATGTTACAGTTGATCTTTCAGAAGATACACCAAGAATTCGAGTTGAAAGAACATCTCTTTGGAACGTTTCGATAACACCTTGAGCAACAAATAATGCAATACCTACAGAAGACGCATCTTCTTCGTTAGGCGCTGTAATATCAAGAAGTTTAAGCTCTCTTGAACCAGCCCTGAACTTAATAGCATCTGTGTTAGGAATAAAGAATGTTCCAGTCATTTTACCTTCACCATCGGTGAATAGGCTCGATGCACCATCTGGGTGAGCAACCGCTGTATTGTATCTTGTACCATAGTCTATATTGGCATCAGACACGCGTGTGAATACTCCGCCTTCGTCTCTTACCCAATCGGAAACATCAATATCGTCAAAGAAAGCAAACATGCGACTGTTAGGCTTAAGACCTTCGGCTTTAAACGCAACCTTTTGTGAACGCATGAATGGAATTAATGCAACGTCGACTACACGATCACCAACGATTTCTCTAATAGTCTCGTTAAGCACAACTCTATTAACTGTAGTGACTGTGTTTGTTTGTGTGCCTGACTGACCGCCTGTTCCCCAGTTTTGAGAAAAACTTACTCGGGATGAATTAGTACTTGTGTTTACAACGCGACCAACGCTCAGGTTGTTAATATCGGTTCCGCCCCAGTTCCATTCCCAATTATTCCACAGATTTGCTTGTCTTGTATTTAACCTTTGACCACCGTCAATAATTCTATCTGCAGCACGTACAGTTTCTTTCCAATTATCTGAAGCCGGAGAAAGTGTTACCGCACCAAGGTTTGTAATAGCAGAGAACGGGTTAATGTTAATTGTACCAGATGCTTGATCCTGTACAATGTATTCGCCTTCTCCGTATTTCAGGTAAATGTTATCACCCTTCTTAATAACACCAGATGATTTATCTGAGTCATACTTAAGAAGAATATTGTTTTCAATAAATGACGGACGTAAAATTTTATCACGTGGATCTATTGATGCACGGTATTCAACGTTGTATGTGTCTGTTGCTAATTGATCTGAGAAGTTATCTACTAGGAAACCGGCTTTTGTTCTGTCAACACCAGAGCCATCAAAAACAAGAAGATTTTTAAGGTCAAGTTCGAGTAATGATAGTGTAGCAATCTCTTCTACTTGGTTAATTCTTGATTCAAGCTTACCAATGTCTTTCATTGTATAACGCTTATTCTCAATTGGTGTAGTAACCATATCGGTTGTAGATATTGTATAAGGATTTAGATCAGAGCGCCAAATCTCAAGAGAGTTATTTGGAGTTTCTGGGTATTTCGGAGTAAGAGATGATTGACCTTCAATAACAGTAATGTCGCCTTCTTGTGTAGCAACAATCTTGTCTTGACGTGGTAGATAATATTGAGTGTCAAATTGAATCAAATCAGTGTTATCTGGTAGTTCGTTAATACGAGCAGTAGCAGATGTAAAGTCAGAATCTTTGTCAGTTTTACGTGGTCTAAAGTCAAGTACATTACGTAACTGAACAACAGAGCCATCATTTAATGTATGAGAAGGAATATTTTCATAGTTAACTTGGCCCTGATAAGAGTTAACCGCAAAAAAGTCTCCAGACGCGCCGTGTGTAAAATATTTAAATCGTACAAACACATTGCCTGTTGGAGATGTTACGCCGCCCTTAAGAATTAGTTTTGCTGGTGCATACCAGTTATCACGTTGACCGTTGTCAATAATAAAACGATTAGCTAAGCTTGAACCATTTGAGTCTGAGTCAGTTAATCTAACAACTTCATATAGGTCAGGCTTATCAAGAGAAACAAATTTGTTACCAGTTCCGTCAGATTCAATCGCAGCACTAAGTGTAGCTTCAACAAGCGTCTTGGCCCGAACAGCACCAGCAGACTTATTAACCTTGGCCATAACTTCGATGTTAGAACTTGTAGGTCCGCCAGTAATCGCAGCAGATTGTGTCCCTGCTCCTGATATTGATGTACTAATAATAGCACCATCAGAATCAACCGATACAATCCAATCGTTAGTATTAGAAAATGTTTCGCCAGCCGCAGTCAAAGTAAGCGATGCGTTTCCTGAAGGATCGAGTGTGGCGTTAAACTTACGTTGTACTTCAAGAGAAATATCTGATATAATCTTAGGTCGAGCAGTAGGTAGAGCAAACAACAAACTGTTGTCAGATACTTCTTTAATAACTGCAACACTATTTTCAAGAAGAATATCTGCATAGTCAAGTATCGAACCACCGACTGATTTTACATTTCTAAATGATTGACCACTATTCATCTTGATATCAAATAGATACAATCTATAGTTAGCACCATCTTCTTCGACAGCACGGACACGACAAGTACCAATAGTAGAACCACCGTGGGTAACCGCTGATCTTAGGTTTCTTTGTTGAAACACGTTGATGTTAGGAACGCCAACCATGTTGTTTGAGATAATATAATTACCGTATGTTGCCGCAACAACATCGTTATTAATTGAAATTGTTTCTCGGGCTTTATTTACATCAAATGATTTTGGTGTAGGAACATCTACCCTAAAGCCATTTACATATGCAATACCAGGTGATATAGTAAGCTTAAGTTTAGTGTCATCAGTCTCATGCTCGACATACTTAATCTTAAATTGTTTAGCAGTAAAGTCACCATTGGTTTCACTTGTTCTTTTTGCCAAGCGATCTTCAAGAATATTATAGCTATTATTTCCAGATACCGTTTCGACAACAAGACCATTCACAACTCGACAGAAGAACAAGAAGTTCTCATCAGAGTCTACTAGATCTTTTGTAGTAAGTTGTAATCTAATACGATAACGATCTGCACCTGGTGCGGAACGGTTAGCCGTTGCCCCTTGGTTATCAAATAATGCTTCAAAGTCGCCTGAACCAACAATGTCTTGTGATACAATAAATCCTACAACTGCACTTGGAGATGTTCCGTACTTAGAAAGAATAAGCTCTTGCTTTGTAGCAAACACGAAGTGACCTTGTGTAAAGTAATCACCACCACGTACAGAGATTTTAGAACCTTGGCCGATAGCAGGGTTTGCAACGGTGTTAGTAGTCTGTGCCGTAACAGTAACACCTGAACTCGCCCCAACAAGATCTTCGGATGGATCAATTCGAATAGGAGTTGTGCCAGCAGTACCACCAAGAGTGTCAGTATAATTTACATATAGCGTTGCAGGATCTGATGCTGTAGCATTAACAACCTGAAGAACTTTAAACTTAACAGTAGAATTCTGTCCTGTAAATTCGTCGCCAAGCATAGTTGACGTGTCGGTAGGCAATGAATTAGAAGTCGTATCAAGTTTTATAAACTCATAACGAGTATTAATGGTTAAGCCACCTGGATTAACGGATGCGCCTTCTTTAAAGATATTACGACCAAACCTTTCAATTTCTCGTTGAATGATTGTCTGCGACTGGGTTAATTCTCTTGCCTGGAGAGCACGACCAGAGTTAAAGAGAATTCTATGATAGTGATCACTATCCTTAAAATCATCTTTGTATGTTGTCGCGAAAAGCGTATCTGTATATTTTATTGACATTTAGTTTTCTACTCTCAGAGTTGAATAATAATTTTTACGTCTTCGGTCTGGTCATCGGACCGCTCAATAGCCGCTCTATTATCTATGTATAGAAGAGTGCCAGACATGTTATTAACCGTCGGTAGTGTCTCTGCATTAGCATCGCCATCAATGCCTACGGCATCTAAAATGCCTTCACCGTTGCCATCTGTTTCTGTGACTGTCTCGCCCTCGATAAATGGGGTAAAGCCAGTTAATTCTGTCTGGTGGAACCAAACGTAGTTTGAATCTGATTTGTCAACAACGGCTGATGCAGCAGAGGTTGAACCAAGAATTGCTTTATCTTCACTAAAGTTTGCACTGATAGAACCAAAATGCAATCTATTTAGTACATTTGCAGATGATTGTTCCCAGTCAGAATCTGTTGAAAGAGGTCCGACCTTAGGATCTCTAATAAGACCAATTTGCCTAAAATCATTACCAGTTATAATAGAGTTAGTCTCGTTACCAATTATCTGAGTATTAAACATAAGACCAGTTGATCTAAGATCATCACGTGGATCTCCACCCATACCAAGAGCTGGTGACATTACGATACGAGCAAGTGCTCCGGTTCCACCGCCACCAGTCAATTTAGCACTAGCTCGTGTATAGCCTCGACCAAAGGCTTTACCTGAACCTGAATCATCCATCTCAATTTTAACAATAGTACCACCACTTACTGTCGCAGTAGCTTTTGGTATTTTATTTCCGTTGCCAGTAAAGATTATTGTGGGAGCCGATGTGTAACCAGTTCCGCCTGAAGTAAGTTTAACCGCAGTAATCTCTCCAGGTACAGCACCAGTTTGAATTGATTTTTGTTCAATCTCAAGTGCAGATGAGTTTGAATCTGTCGTGCCAATAAGCTCAACCGGCACAAAGTTTGATGAAGTAAACTTTGTAGCCCTAAGAGCACCAATAGTGTACAGATATTTCCATACATAACCGTCACCAGTTGTAAGAGGCAAGATGCTTGTTCCTGTTGGTTTAACTGTTGAAGTAACAATTGCGCCGTTAGCATCTCTACCTTGCTGTAGACATGTATAAATGGCATTCTCATCGGTAAGTACATAGTACGCATTTGAAGGATAGCCTTGAACAGCATCGTCATAGCTAGAATAAATTGTACCTGAAGACCAGTTATGCCGAGGAATAACAAATGAAACATCTTCGCCGGACTTCATAGCCTGCATAGAGTTTCTAAAATCTCGTACATCTTTCAGAGTATTCAATGGAATAGTTGGCGTATCCGAACTATCCCAATCCTCTGAACGACCAATAGCGATATAGTATGATGCCGCCGAGTCTTTGACACTTGTATAGAGGTTATCTAGTACTTGTCTTTTAAATGCGTCTGTAATAATTGCAACCATTGTCTGTTCCTATTAAGCTACTGTCGCGCCATGTTGGGCAAGCAGATTCCAGTTAGCTCCGTCCCATATGAGGGTTGTTGTGTCATGTTGATCAAGTGCGATCGATGTACCTTGTGCAAAGTTCGTAGGAGTAATCGTAGTAATACCTGCGCCCTTGTTTGTAAATATTTTGTATTCGCCGTTTACTGTGCCATCAGGTAAAGTTATAGCAAGAGTAGTACCGCTGTTAGCTATTATATATGTAGCTAACAGACTAGCAGTACCAGAAGTTGTCTGAGTATTTGTGCCATAAGCACCTTTCGCAACTACGACTGATCCATTACCTTTAGCGGATGCTAGTAGGTTAATGTTAGTATCATCACCTGCAACACTAAGTTGCGCACCTAATCCAGCTACAGAATTTTTAATTTTTATATGGTTAACCGCAGAAGGAGTTGCTTCGACTTCAAGAATTTCAGCACCATTGACGTCATCAACTCTATTAGATAATTTTGGTGTGACAAGCGTTGCTGACGTCAGTGTTTTATTTGTAAGCGTTTGGTTAGTAGCCGCAAATATAAACGAATCACTATCAGTGAGTATAGGCAATCGTATATTATGATCAGCCGCAAGCTCAGGTGTTATAAGCTTATATTTGTGGTTATTTGAGTAATCATTAATTTGTAATGTTGGGTTTCCCGAACCAATGTTACTCAATACCGCGTTAGTCAAAGTTTTATTAGTTACAGTCTGCAAAGCAGTTGATAACACAACTTCGCCAGAAGCATCAGGTAATGTAATAGCACGATCACCAGTAGGATTTACTGCTGTTAGATTAGTTTCAAAATCATCAACTGCTGAACCTTCAAACTGTAGTCCGTCCGATGTTACAGCAATTCTACCAGAAAGAACATCGCTATCTCCGCCAAGCTTATTATATAGCTCAACGAAGTTTGCATTAATCTTTGTGCCTGTCTGTCTTAGTGTATCACCACTACCATCGTTGGCCGTAGCACCGACACCAATATTCTGACGAGTCATTCAAATGTCCTCTTTTCTTATTAACTGTATTTATATACTTTTTTATGATGAATCAGCGGCATGCGTGTAAGTATTCTGATCCATTGTTTCAACATTATTGCTTAGTCTTATTCCGTACAAATAAGCATTTTCAGTCATACTTTGACCAGCAAAGGAATCAAGATATGTACTATCTGACATTAATGGCGAGTTTACATGCATAGCACCATGTAGACGATTATAGTTTAGGATAAAGCTAGATACCGGCATATCTGCAAACTTTGCTGCAGTTGCTGATAGACTGATATATTCAATGCGTGTATCTGCATCTTCATCATCTGGTAATTTACCGATAATCTCTGAAAATGTAATTGGAGTACCAAGCCCTGCAGTACCAACAACAGTGATTGGAGGTGGCGGGGCCGGAATATTGTCGGGCATCGTAAGAATATTTGAGTTTGTGGACGGAAGTTCAAGAACAACCGCACCGCCAAGATAAAACCCAGCTGGGTGTACAAACTTCTTATACAACGTACGCCACTTAGCAATAGGAATAGCAGACTTAATCAGCACACTAAAGATCTGATACAGCGCCCCATTCTGAATAAAGCGCAATGATTCAGTACCAATTTGTGATTCGCTCACAATAAACAAATTATCTTTTGGATGATCTATTTCAATGTCTGATGAAAAGAACGCCCTAAAGAAACCTTCGGCAGCATATGTCGTACCTTTAACACGGTAGAAGTTAGCAAAGTTACGAAGCACTTCACGAGGATCGCTAAAGTATTCGGCATTTGCACCATCAGCAATCATGTTAAAGATTTTTTCAAGGTTAGCCAGCGAAGTCCGTTCGATATCAAATACCGAATATAGATCACGAATAGTAGATATTACTTCATCTTCATCAGCATTCTCATAATAGCCTTCAAGAAAGGCAACTAACATAGGATAGTCGTCAGTAAAGTGCTGTGGTAATACCGACTTAACCTGGTATTTTCTAAGGTTAGCTTCAACCCTATCGTAATTTATTAACGACATTAATAAGAACCTAATGTTGAGATTACGCCTACACCATCACCAAGTGCAATATTAGTCTGTTGTCTATCCACGATGCCAGTGGCAAACGTTGGACCTGCATCTAGATCTAGAATATATGATCTGAGCGGTCGTACAGTAGATTGATTTGACGGAACTGCAGATACTTTAAGATATGTAACGCCTGATGTAATTTCTGTAGGCGCAAAACCTGTAATAATAATCTTGCCCTGTAGGTTATCAAATGATCCGATGTTGTCGACCTCAACTTCACCAACCGAGTTAATAATTTGAAGCTTAGTATCATTTAGCTTATTCTTAACAGAACAAACTTTACCATTGAATCTAAATGTCGACGTCGTGACCGTATAATCTACGGCGCTAGGAGCCGCTAATTCATTTGGAAAGTATATATCGTATGACGTTTTAACATTAAGCGTAGGCGTAAAACGTTGTTGAAGCTTAACCGATACTCTTGAGTTAAGAATCGCAGCACTGATATCATCTATCTCTGCAAGTAATTCTGAACGTCTAAACACACCACTAAATTTCTTAAGATTACTAGAAACATATCCATTAATCACGCCTAGCACATTAGCTTCTGTTGATTTAATTGTTGCACCAGTAAGGTTAGGATCAAAGTTAAACGAAGCAACTAGTTCTAGGTATGTTGTGGTAGGATCAGTAAACTTGGTATCAATAGATATGATTGATAGGTTGTTTGTAATTTGCTGTACAATTTGGTCTTTAATAGAAGCAATGGCTGCAGCAGATGTATTGTCCTCAAATACTAATGAAACGAACACAGATCCAAACTCTGCAGGTGTATTGTCTTCCCCGCCCCACGCAATAGCATCTGTCACTGTACTAAAGTTACTTTGAATAATAGCACGATAATCATCTGCAGTAACGAGTCTTTGTTGTGCCGCAAATGCAATAGGGGCATTCTGCCTGACTGATTCAATCGATTGCTTAGGTGCACCAGTAACAGAATTTGTTATTGTAGTAACAGATAAGTTATATCCATTGCCGAGTACTGATACTTGGGAAGTAGGCGTAAATGTAGATCCGCCGTTTGCTTCTGCACCAAGGCATGATAGATACGATACAACAATCTTATTGCCAGCAACAGGTGCTCTACCAAACGAAATACCATCACCAAAGTTTAGTTCATAATAACCGTTAGGGGCTTCGTTAATAGAATAGTAACGAGAAGTTGATGTAACTGATACCGCAGTATTAATAGATGTATATGCACTGAATGATGCACCGTTCGTGGTATCAAATACGTTTACCGCAGCAGTAGAGGTATCAATCGTATCATCCGGAATAACATATAGCTGACGCTCACCTACTTCACCAACATAGAATGTCTTAGTTTTCAGTGTACCTTCAAATAAAGGAATAGTCAGTGATCCGGCAGTGTTTAAGAACTGATACAAACCAGATCCGTTATCTGTCGCAACATAGTCTTCGATAGTCTGATACGTATATGTAATATCACCTACAGAAGATGTGAACGAAGTACCTGCACCAATTATTACTGACGAAGGTCTATTTGCAACACCGTTTAGATTGATGCTTAGTTGCACTTCTGCACGTGACGCAGTCCTACTTCGAGGAGCATAACCAAGAGTCGCAGCATGTGATACAACAGAGGAGCGCAACTGCGCAGTCGAGAGGAACGACTCATTTAATGCAAAGTTGGCAGTCAATGCATTAAAGTGTGTATTGTATGCTAGTACGTCCAGGATATTAGAAAGGCCTGATGCTTCAAAATTATAATCTGAAAATTGAGTATCCTGAGCAAGATAAGTTTTAAGCTTATTCTTGATCTCAGTGAAGTCAAGCTGTGTAGATGTTACTGTTACGTCTGCCATATTATCTTAGCCTTGATAGAGAAGTTTCGAGTGTCACAACTTCTGATGTATTTATTACCCCAAATTTAAGACGTATATCAAGAGCATTACCATCAGGTCTAGCCTGCACTTTGATATCAGCAACGACTGCTCTTGGTTCAAACGTCTTAATGGCTGCTCTAATATTAATCTCTGCATTAAATGCAGTTAGATCATCCATAGGTTCAAATAAAATGTTACCCATACCTCCACCAAAAGATGGATTAAATGGTTTTTCTTGGAATCCAGTGAGTACAAGATTTTTTACTGATTGCTTTACTGCAGCAGCATCGTTCTTTCGATAGACGTCACCGTCAGGTCTGGCCACAAAAGAAAGATCGATATCCTTGTAATCTTTACTTCGTGCAGTAATGAGCGAGACGGTGCCAAGCTGGCCATCTTCTGCTGCAAATGCTCTGTTTGTTGCCATGTGATCAATACTCTAGATTGTTTAAACTATTTATACAATATCTAAGCGAGTATTTCTACTAACTCTCCAGAAGTTTGGAGATTGCCATTGTACCGGGTTTCTAATTGTTTTTTGAACTTAGCCGCAAATATACTTGATACAACAGGCATCTGTAATATGATATGGCACTCAAGACTTCCGTCCGGGTTAAACGAATCATAGTCGAGTATTAGTTTATCATACAACAAAGAATCCTTCCAGTACACAGCTAAATCAAACATAGTTGCATGATCTGGAATGCCATTCTGGTTAATGAGCTGATAGACTACGACTTGACCTTTTGTCGCAAGATCATTCAATCCACCACTCACAAGTGTTTCACTTTCGCCCTTACGATATAAGCCTTCAATTACGATAAGCCTATGGTTCTTAAACGCCCCAAAATTTTGAGATACAAGATTGATTGCTTCTGCCTGCAGATATAGTTGTCTTGCGATCTGTAGTTTGTCAGCTTCATTTGTGATATGATTCAAGTTAGTCGATTCACCTGCACCACCAAGAAATCTTGCTATAGTAACACCGCGTGCTAATTTAGTAGCCGCCGTAATCACAGGTGCGTTGTTTGGATTAAATGTAGGATCAGGTATAACAGTCTTTAGACTTGGATTAGGGGTAAACTGTTGATACGATTCAGGTCTCTGTGTCATCAGTGCGGTCCTATTGTCGTTTCATTATTTTGTGGCTCAGGTTTCGGGCCAGCAGTTCTACCTATTTCTTTGGGCTGTGGCTTTGTATATTCAGGATTGATCTTACCTTCGGCCACTTGTACTGCCATGAAGTCTGTATTATTAAGTGTGCCATTATCTCGCATTTTAGATCTGGCCTCTGCAGTAGTTAGCTGTCTTGCTGTAATTCCACCGGTTGATCCTGTTCTATCAATAGATGATAGCAAGTCGCCATTTGGGTCCACCTTCACACTCTGGATGCCATATGAGGACTTCTGGTATGTTGTAGCCATTCCTGCATTGGGTAACGCAGTTGCTTTGATGTCATCCGGAAGTATGTCAGTATTAATAGCTACTTCAGTAATAGTACCCTGTGAACCAACATTACCACCAGAACCAGGTCCTGTATCCGGATCAGAATATGATTGGTGTACCGTGGTCGCCGCAGTCTTGGACATACCATTTAAATCACCATGGAATGTTTGGGCAGTCATACTGTTACTTGCCACAATATCACCGGTCACTTCGATACGCACTGCACGAATCGTATCTACATTGATTGTACCTGCTCCGCCTTCACCATCGCCTAACCATAATGTATTACCAAGATGATGATTATATGAATATAGTACGATATTTTCACCACCAAATGTACCTGTATCACCAAAGACCGATAGCTTTGATGCATGAATATTTGTATCCGGAGATGTTATATTCTGTTGTACCTCAGACGTGACTCGCATAGCTCCACTCGAAAATAATCCGGCAGTACCGTCAACCGCTGTTTCCCATGCACCTTTGACAGCAGCCGTAAATCCTCCAAGATATGTATCGACCACGCCTTTGGCCACAGTAGTGAACTTGCCACCTTTGACAATCAGTCCATCGTTCTTTGCAATATTATATCTTCGAGCACCATCAATCTCGGCACGTTCGTCACCTGCAATAAACTTATTATAGTTACCCGCAATGTTCAGATTATAATCACCTGTTACATCAACATTCACATTACCTTGATATGTCATATGCGCATTGCCTTCAACAACAACATGTGCATCATCTGCAGCAGACACAATAAGTTTATTACCAGATGCAAGATAAATAGAACCATCAGGTTTAATTTCGATACCCGAACCGCTCTTATGTCTAATCAATATTCTTTCGTTACCAAGCGTATCATCCATTTCAATGATATGACCACCCGGCGTTTCGGTAACCTGGTTGTTCGGATAGCTTGATGCCGCCTTGTTTGTATCAATCTTGGCCTGATTTGCAATCTCAGGAATCTCTGACTGCAAATCGTAGTTTACTTTTTTTGCAGTCTGCAAAGAGGGAATACCGCCATTTGTCGTAAGATCATTACGATTCGTGCCGAGTGATGTTTTATTAAGTGAAGACTGATGCCAATAGTCTTGACGAGGATACACACCAGCAGGATCTTGAAAACCGTTCGGAAATACTCCGATCTTCTGTGCCGACTGCCCGCCTTCTAATATGCGGTCTTCTAGTTCATCATTTGTTGTTGTCATACTGTAGCTGTGCTCCGTGCTGTTGATATTTGTGCTACCGTGAGAGGTGCACTCGTACCAGTCGTAATATTATTCTTATTAAATACCGATGTAACATAACTAGGAACACTGAAACCAGGATCAATTTTATTACCTGGATCGGTATCACTGTGCCCAAATGCCTGTCCACCCGGGAATACTTTATAGAACGTAGCCAAAAATTCATTCATCGCCTTGTTCTGTTCTGTAGTGAATGATTCTTTACCTACTAAATTCTGATAGCCCGAAGTACCGGACACACAAGTATATCCACCCGCTAGTGATATACCAATCGATTTATTATTATGACCATTTGCTTTTGCATGTGCACCAGTCTTACCTATAGGTCTACCACGCTGAAGTCTTCCGTCTCTTCGAATAATATAATGGTATCCGCAGCCGCTGAATCCTCTAGCCAGGTGCCACTGATGTACCTCTTCACTACCAATATCTTGATCCATAAACGTAGCAGTCCAATGGATAACAACTTCGGTTATCTCACGTGAAGATGATCTCATCTCGGCTTCAAGCTCTTCGGAACCTGCAATGTATGTGAAGTTATAAGGCTCTGAATTACTGGACCCGCCGCCAGTAATACTACCGCTACTACTGCCAAGAGTTGCGTTATAATCAGAATTAGGTGTATTTGTACGAACACCATCCCAACCTTGTGCATTTGATCCAATATCAAAGTTAGGCAGAGTAAGTACAGCATTTCCATACGTAACACGATCAGACAGTTTAGTACTCAGCCCATTAATACCAGATTCAATTTCTCCGATAGGTAATGTTGATACTCCGGCGACAGCCGCAATAGCTCCGGTGTAATTACCATTCTCAATAAGGCGAGCAATTGTGTTGAGTTGTGCAGTTTTTAGTTTACCTTGTGTAAGCCCTGATATAATCTGTACGACCGGAGTATCAAGCGCATCGACAATGTTTTGTAGAGTCGAGCCAAGCGCAGTGCCAATAGTAAGATTTGCCCGAACATTAAATTCTGAAATAACAGGTCCAAGTGTCGCACCCAACGCTTGCTTCATAGCATTTTGAATAAACTTTGCAGACCCTGCAGCCTGCACCGTAGATACTACTGAAAGCAATTGGCTTATAGGTTTACCTGTTGCAGTACCTAATAACCTTTGAATAGACTCTCCACCACTTCCAGCAAAATAACTTTGCAAATATCCTGAAGCCGGACTACCCTGAGTTACTGCAGCCAATGCCGCAGCAGTGTTTAATACGTCAGTAAATACTGAATGTCCACCAGAACCACCCGAAAACAAACTTGCAATATCAGTTACAAGCGATGATGTAAACCCGTCTACAGCATCAGTAAGTTTTATTGTTGCTGTACCAAATACATTGTCACCAAACTGTCCTGGATAATCTGCGACAGAAGTCAGGGCTTGAATTCCGTTTAGTATTTCTCCTTGAGACCCACCAAGCTTTGATGTGAGCTGAGCATTATACTCTCCTACAACCTGGTTGCCTGCAGCAAGCAAACCATCACGCGGAAGTCTTTGGTCAAATGTAGATAAAACACTATTAATTTTGTTAAACGAAACCATTAGGTTCTAATTCCTTCCCACACTGCAATCCCGGCAGGCTTGCGGCCATACCATGGACCCCATCCACCACGTTTTGCCTGGGCCAATGCAAATTCTACTTGTTTAGTAACACCGGCTTTCGTATTGTCAGTCGCAAGATCTCTTCCGGTAGCGCTCTCATAATCATTACCCATACCTCCACCAACATACAACTGAAAAGGGCCGTACGATGCTTCGCGACCATTCCTTTTTAATTGATTGCCTGTAGTAACACCTGACTGATACTGACCTCCGCCTTCGGCTCTCCATAATCTAACCGCAACATTTGGATCAATACTTACTTTGTTTGCTTCACTTCTGATCGTCTGTTCTATCCATGCAAGAGATATATCGGGCGGATATACCGGAATACCTGTAGTAGATGTTGTTGATGCGCTTGAACCCATACTGTTGTTTACTGTACCCACAGCCCGTGCAAGAGCAGGATCGACTTGTCCAACACCATAACCAATTTCGACTGATTGCGCCTTGACAAGCTGTTGTTCAGACGGCACTTCAAGATGTGGAACTGCGCCTATGATAAGTGGAAGCTGTGATCCTTCGCCGTCCATAAAGAACCCAACAACCTGTGCACCCGGTAAAAGCATAGGCATCGCACCGATACCTGAAGTACCGCCGCTTGTTGTTGGTTGCATCACTGTAGCCCAAGGCAGTTTGGCATTAGGAATTGCATCTAGCGCCGAGTTATGGATACCAAAAATGCGAACTTGTGTTCTTCCGAGCATAAGCGGATCTAGGTTATTAATTACTACGCCCATGAACCAGCGAAAGTTATCACCATAATGACTCATCATAGCTTTGTATTACCTTTATAGTTTGTTATCTTAACAAGCGATAACTTTACTGAATACTCAGTCTTACCAAATATGTGATTACAACCATATATCAAATAGTCACCAGATCTTTTCTGATCAATTTCTACCTCTTCATTCGAACCTTTAGGTTGTTGATTGGCCATAGTAAGAATAGAAACAATTTGACCAATAGTCCGATGGTCGCCTTGTGGAAAGAATTGTCTACCGGCAACATGTATTTCTACAGATGATTTACCTAACATATTACGCAGTGATATACTTATTGCCTTTGAAAAATGTCTTGACGTCGTGCCTTCTTCATATATATTAGACATTCCGGGTTCAAATGTTGATGTCGTAGCAATACGACTCACTCGCTTTGTCCTATATTCGTTAGCCGATTTATTATTAAATTGTGTCATAATATCAAATACAGGATTAGCTCCGGACGGCAAGACATGCTTAAATACCTTACCCACATCATATGCAAAAGAATGTTCTAGTGCAGTAGTGGTATCAAGGTATTCGTACTGTGCACCTACATCGCCATTCATAATAAGAGCCAAGGCATTCTCATTGTTCTTCATATCAAATGACATGATATTAAGTGACACTGTATCACCAGCACCAGGATTCTGTTGTGCATATACAGTAGAATATAAAAATGGATTCTCGGCATTCATCGATGGTTCTGTCAAGAGTGTATATAGATCAAAGAATCTCAGATCATTATCGTTAAGACTTGAGTAACAAAAATAAGGAGCACCTTGCAGACCGCTAGCCCGCATCTTCATTTTTTCAATAACCTCAAGCGGTGTCATATTAGGCACTAGATATCGCATAGTGTTCTGCATTTCTGCTGAAGAACTACTTGCAGCAGCAACTATCTCAGGCAGATCTGATCCTACATCACTTGCACTTGAACTGCCTTGCTTATATAATCTTTTGGTTGCACCAAAGTTATCAAGTAGCACATGCTCTATAATTTCAGATGGCTTACCCTCGTACATCTTATTAACATTAATCATCGATGAGATGTATGAGTCTTTGTCTATAAGCTTAAGTGTCACAACATCTGAGGTATCTGATGCAGGATGTATTGAACTTATTTCGCGCACCGCAAATTCTTTTTTAATCTTGTAGTCTGTTTGATATAGGCCAGCAATAATAGTAATAGTCTCTGTACCATTAAAGTCCACAGCCTCAACAATTCTTGCGTCATCATAGAATACAAGTGAGCCTGTAAGATACGCACGGTTTAGATTTTCAAATACCTCGATCTCTACGACAGACGCAGTAATATCGAATTCATGTTCGTTCCTGCCGTGTGTAATCGTAACCTTCTCAAGCTTATACTCGAGTGGGCTTTTTGGGGTATACTCTGACATTATCTAAACTCTTCGCGGAACGCTTTTGCAATCTGGGCAATAGATCCAGGCTTTATAACCTTTATCTCTTTGAGGCCGTTGTTCTGTTCTCTATAATATTCAAGATTAGTTATAGGTGTAAGTTCGGACGAAATAACACCTGAGTGAGGATTAATATCACTTAGCTGTTTATCTCCATTTACATAATGCTTAATCGCATTACCCTGATCAATAGAGTTTGTGAGTGTGACCGATTGAATAGAATCACCAACCTGTGATGTAATAATTTCGGTCTTTCTAAAGGTACCAACAATCGTAGTCCTATCAATAATGATCTGACCTAGATCTAGATTACGTCCAATGATTTTACCTGTAGCACCAGAGGTTGAACCGGATATCATTGCTCCGACTTTAAATATGCCTGTTAAAATTGCATTGGTAGTTAATACTTGGTGTGGAAAGTCTGTTGTAGCCCTCTCTTTGAGTTGCTGTTCTGACAGTGGCCAACCTTGTTCACGTATATTATCATTCATCATAAAGAATGTATAATAGTAATCAGGTGTGTCATACAGTTGCATAGAGACCTGATCAGGACGATCACCTTCTTGGATGTAGAACTTACGATAAAAAGCTATAGTATCCTTTACTACATCAATTACTTCTACATATGCAGATATATTAGGAAAGCCTACGTTCGCAAGGTTATTACCAAATGAATATGGTGTAATCGGAAAGTTTTTAAAGTATGTTGACATTATTGGACTCCAGTCTGCGCATTAGCATTAGGAAACTGGCTGGTTTCAGCTATCTGTGTATCCAAAAATGTCTGCCACCATTCTTTATAGTTGCCGCCAATTGGATCAAGATCATATGTAATATCATCGCGAGACATTGTGACGTGTTCAATAAAGTTAAGACTCAGATCGATCTCACTGAATTTGCCATCCTTATAAAAACTCTGGGACGTACCATTGTAAGTTGTTGATACTGATCTTAGGAATGCAGGTAGCAATCGCTGTCCAATTTGTGCACCATTATATAGCATTTGAATAGCAAACTTATTAGGAAATTTATAGCCTACCGAAATATCACCGACTTGAATAGACTCGGGATACAATTCGGTTCGAAAAAACTTAACGATGTTTTCAATTTCACGTCCTTCTTCCACATTACGTGGTAGGAATTTAAATTGGAATGAATGTTCTCTATGGTTAACAGTCTTGAATGTAGCTCTTGTGTTAGGATTTACCGCAGTCTGAGTTGCGTTAGAAGCGATTGCACCGGCCCTATCACCCGCTAGTCCGCTTAGTTTATTCATAACAACACCACCAACATCTTTGTTAGCCTTTGCTGCATCAAGAATAGCACTAATACCTGTCAGGCCGGCAGTAGCCTTTAGCATCTCGCCTGCCTGCTGCATTGTACTTTGTGCATCGTTCACTGTTTGTAACGCAGCAACACCTGATGCGCCAAGCGCAACATTGTCAAATGACACACCGTCTTGCATCTGCAGTGCAGATGGCATATACAACATACAAGATCCTCCTTTGGATCCATCATAGTTTGCACTATTATTAACGATAGTCAGAAAGTTGTTCACAAAGTTTTCAAAGAAATTACCTGAACTTGTAGGAGTATTTGCATTCAGAAAATTAATAGTCTTCGTATCTTCAGACAATACACGAAACATAATCTTCGCTTTATAATCGTCTTGATCACTGAGTGGGAATCTGTAACCCTGATTAGCCATTTGAATTGTCCAATAAATACCGTATAGATTTGTTTAAACTATTTATAAGTATAATCATGGCATATTCTGGAAAATACACAGTTAAGAACCCCGTAAAATATCAAGGTGACCCATCAAAGGTAATATATCGATCTTTATGGGAAAAATATTGCTTTAAGTGGGCTGATCTAAGTCCGGATGTAAAGGGTTGGTCCAGTGAAGAGGTCGTGATTCCTTATTACTATGACATAGATAAAAAGTATCATAGGTACTTCATGGACCTAAAGGTTACATGGTCGAACGGTAAGACTTGGTTGATAGAAATAAAACCTGAGAAAGAGACGCAGCCACCAAAGGGTGACAGACGCACAAAGCGATACCTGCAAGAAGGTATGACCTATGTTAAGAATATGAACAAGTGGGAAGCTGCAAATAAATATGCGCTTGACCGCAAATGGGAGTTTCACATATGGACAGAGAAGAAGCTACAGGAAATGGGACTAATGCCTAAGCCTCTTAAGAAACTAAAGCCTTTACCTAAACCTAAGAAAAAGCCAAAGAAAAAAGTATAAATACCCGTATGAGCAATATATTTAATCAATTAGAAATCGAAGCATTTCGTGCAGGCATTACGCCCCGGACCAAGGAATCAATTAAATGGTTCCAGAAAAAAGCCGGAGCTATGGGTAAGGTTAAACGTAGTGATTTGATGATGGAAGATCCGATCAAGCTGAGAAATCGGCATGGTGTTGGACAAATGTACATGTACTTTTATGATCCTAAGCATAAAGCTACTTTGCCTTATTATGATAGCTTTCCTTTGACTATTGTTATTGGTCCGGCCAAAGGTGGATTTATGGGTTTGAACCTGCATTATCTACCACCTCCGCTGCGTGCAAGGATGCTAGATGGGCTTATGGGAATAACAAACAACAAGAAGTACGATCAGTCAACTAAGTTTGCAGTATCATACGAACTATTACAAAAAACATCGAAGCTTAAATGGTATAAACCATGTGTAAAACATTATCTTGGCTCTCAGGTAAGAAGTAGGTTTGCACATGTACCCGCACCTGAGTGGGAAATTGCTACGTTCTTACCGACCGCAGACTTCCAGAAGTCAAGCAAAGCAAATGTTTATAAAGCTTCACGGAGTATGATCTAATGTCATTTTCAGTAGACGAATTTAAAGGTGCTATCAGTAAGGGTATTGCGGTACCTAATATGTTCCGTGTGTACTTACCTGCCTTACCAGGTGTTGTGACCACTCGTCAATTGAATTTACTATGTAAAGATGTACAACTTCCGGGCAGACAGATATTAACTAACGAACGTGTCATTGGAATGAAGCAAGTCAAGCAAGCTTATGGCTATGCATCAGAAGATGTGAGTCTGACATTCTATGTAACTAACGACTATGGCCTGCGTCAATATTTTGAGAAATGGCAAGATCTTATTATAACAGATAAGGAACTGAATTACCCGGATGAGTATGGGTTTGAAGTACGAATAGAGCAACTGCAAAAGGGTGCAGCGCTCGACTTACCGGTAGATATTAACTTCAATCTATTTGGTTTAAACATCGATATAGACTTTGATTTGTTCAAAGACGCAAAGAGTATATACACGTGTGTACTTGACAAGGCATTCCCTACCACCATGAATGCTATTCAACTGAATAATGAGCAAGGTGGGCTCGTTGAATTGAACGTACAATTGTCCTATAAGGACTGGAGATCAGTATAAAATGGCTTTACCTAAATTAAACTCTACACCAAAATACGATATTACCATACCGTCGACACAACAAGCTGTCCGCTTTAGACCTTATCTTGTAAAAGAAGAGAAGGTTCTGATGCTTGCGATGGAGTCACAGGACCAAAAACAATCACTTGCTGCAATCGTAGATACTATTGTTGCGTGTGTTAGCGAAGATATTGAGCGTACAAAGCTTACGACGTTTGATGTTGAATATATGTTCACACAGATTAGATCTAAGTCAGTAGGCGAAACATCTAAGGTGTCTATCAAATGCAAAGAGTGCGATCACGCCAATGAAGTTGTGATTCCGCTTGAATCAATTAAAATTAATATGCCTGAGGATGTCGTTAGTCTGATAGAACTAACTGATGAAATCTCGGTACAACTAAAATGGCCAACATATTCTGATCTAGGCGATCTTGACATGGCCGATGGAGCAAGTCAGGTTACTCAAACCTTTGACATGATTGCTAAGTGTATTGACTCAGTTCTTACTGGTGATGAACGCATTAGTATGAAAGATGAACCAAAACAAGAAGTCATGGACTTCATTGAATCACTCACATCTGAGCAGTTTGATAAGATCCGTGAGTATGTTGAGCTGATGCCTAAACTAAAACACGATGTGGAGTTTAAATGTGTATCATGCAGTGATACAAATAAAATTACCTTGGAGGGTATGAACGATTTTTTCTAATAGCCCTTTCTCACGAATCTCTGATCGGATACTTTAAGACGAATTTCTCCCTGATGCAACATCATCATTATTCATTAACCGAAATAGAAGAGATGATACCATGGGAAAGGGAGGTATATTTAACAATGCTCATTGAACATATAAAAGAAGAAAATGAACGAGCCAAGGAACAGCAAAGTAAAAGATAATGGCTGATAAAATAACACTGTCTGACTTAAAAGACGAAATTGTAAAAGGTAATAAGGCGCAGTCAAATACGACTGACGCTATTATGAAGCTTAATTCTACTTTTGCAAAGCAGTTTAAATTGCAGGCACGTGGTGCTGGTGACAGACTAGAAGATAAGCTAGAAGGTCCTAAAGCCCCTAAGGTCGTAAAAAAAGAAATGACCGGCTTTAAACCCCTTGACAATGCTAGCGGTAATATCAATGCTTTCTTTGGTAGACTTGCTAACATTGGAAAAATGCTTGCAGGCTTTACGGCAGGCCTTGCTGCTGTAGCTGCTGCATTTGCGGGCATGCGCGGGTGGGAACTTCCTATCATAAAGCGTATTAGTAATATAAAGTTTGGCAATCTGTTTCCAGAGTCATTGGCTAAAACCCTTAATCAAAAATTTCTAAATGTTCGGGCACGCGTATTAAGATTCTTTAGTATGAGTGCAGTTCTTCCTAAGGGTGAAGATGGCAAACAGATCACATCTATTGGTGGGCAAATAGCTAATGCATTTAAGAATGCCAAAGCAAGCATACTCAAAGGATTTGGTATCGGCATTGATGGAAAGCTTATTGCTTTGCAGGGCGAAGATGGTAAATTTAAGTCTCCGAGGATAGGCAAATTCCTTATCCAGATGAAATCGCTGTTTAGTCCTATCACTAAAGTTGGGGCTGCGATTGGTGAATTCTTTACGGGTGGTTTTGGATCAAAGATAGTTACCTTTATGAAGGGTGGCGCAACAAAACTTTTAGCAGTATTTGGTAAAATACTTTGGCCTATCGGTGTTCTTGTGTCAGCCTTCAAAGGTGTCACAGACTTTATTGGCACCGAAGGAACGCTATTTGAAAAGTTTACGGCCGGTATTAGTACTGCACTTTCAGACTTCATTGGTGCTCCGCTAAACCTTTTAAAGGATCTGATGGCATGGGGTCTAAAGAAGCTTGGCTTTGATGAAGGCGCCGAATGGCTAAAAGGTATTGACTTTGTTAAACCAATAAAAGATATGATTACTAGTGTCATGGAATGGTTCGGTACGCTGTTCACAGATCCTGTAACAGCATTAAAGCAATTATGGACTGGTGCGCTTAACCTATTAGTTGCAGGTGCAACAACACTTACAGATATATTCTACTATCCAATCAATAAAGCAATAGAGTGGATTGGTTCTATGTTCGGTTGGAAAACAACTGACGAAGAAGGTAAACAATTTAAGCTACAGACATTTATAGGAGATGCAATCTCTGGTGTCGTGACATGGGTTAAAGGGGTGTTTGCAAATCCGGTTGCGTCTTTAAAGGCATTATGGACAACACTTCTTGATGGCGTGGCCAGCATAGGTGCGTGGATATATGATAATGCTATAAAACCTGTATTTGATTATTTCACCGGTATATTCAAGTGGTCTGTAGACGGTGTAACAAAGTTTACTGATAGTATCGGAATGATAGTAGGCTTCGCCGTATCTGATGCATGGAAGTATGTCAAGAAGCTATTTGTATTTGATAAGGGTATGGAAGGCATTATTGCATCACTAATCAATGTGACGACAATCGTGCCTAACCTTGTCAAGGATGCGATATTAAGCATTACATCATGGCTAGCCGGAAAATTAGGATTTAAAGAAGAAGCCGAAGAGCTTTCTAAATGGAAAGACTACAGTATAGGTGATCTTGCTGTAATGGCATTTAACGGCGTTAAAAATTGGTTATCAAGTAAGTTTAGTGGTGAGGTTAATCTAGGCGGACTGTCATTTAGCCTGTCTGATATAGTCACTGCTCTTGGTGATAATATTGGCCTAATGAAAGATATTCTAGTAGCACAGATTTCATTCAGTGTTAAAAGACTAGTTAACGGATTTAAGTCAGGCTTTGAAAAGGCTGCTAACTTTATAGCAAATCTTGGCGATGAACTATACTTGATGATCTCTAAAAACTTCAGGTTTAAACTTCCTAAAATTGATATTCCTGAAACATTTATCACACCGGCGTTTAATCTTATTCCGGCAATTGATGTAGGCGTAGGTGATGCAACAACAAGAGCTGCAGCCCAAACTCGTATTGATAATAGGAATACCTCTAGCCAAAAGAAAATTAGGCAGTTGGATAATGAAACTCGTAGGGAGTTAGAAAATGTCCAGGTATTGCAGGCACAGCTAGCCTCAAATATTTCGTCAGTTATTGTTAACAACAATACAACTAATACTGCAAACAATAATTCTTCTAGTGCTAACTCCACAAACTTAAATGGGACCGCCTCTGCAGGCGATCCCTTTGCTCTTATGCCAGGGGCATTTTAATCGTCTTGAGCAAGCTTGGCAAAGTATGATAGTGTGTCATCATCATTTGATTTCTCACTAATAGACTCTGCCGTTACCGGAGCATTAAACATTGGATCAGGCGCTGGCTCATTCATTTGAGCAGCCTGGGCCAATGACTGTTGACCGGCATCTGCAGATTCACCAAGAACTTTCATAAGCTTGGCTTTAAGCTCAGCATATGTTTTATAGTTCTTAGGATCTTCAAACTCTGCTAGATCGTACATACCATTATATAGAGCTTCAAGCTTATCCTCATCACTAGAGATAGCTGCAGGAGAAGCAAACTCAGACTTATCGTAATTACGATAGCCTTCAACGTTACGAATCTTAAGTTTAAAGTCTGCACCTTCCCACATATCAAACGGATTTGTAGGAGTTTCGTCCGCAAACTCTGGCTGCATCATATCCATAATTTTGTCATGGATTTTCTTACCATACTGATACAAGAAGGTTTTGCCTTCACGCTCAGGATTAGCAGGATCTGATACAATTAGAATATTTGAGACATAGTGTAACCGACGCTTTTGTTGGCGTGCAGTTCCTTTATCCTCTTCGATACCTGTATTCCATAACTTGGAATTCAATTCACCGACAGGATCTGTTTGGCCAATTGATGTAAGAGACCGTTCGATGTACCATTGGCCAGTTGGGCCTTTAAAACCGTGATCCCAATACCGAACCCAAGGAAGTTCTTGGCCTTCACCGGCTGGAAGGAAACGTAGGACAGCATAACCGTTGCCGGCTTTATCTACTGTTGGTTTCCAGATACGATCATCACCGTAGCTTTTCTTTTCTCCACCACCGCCAGCAGTTTCGGCTGCTTGGATGAGTTTAGAGATTGAGCTTTTATTTCGTTTTAGTTCTGCAAAAGACATATGTTAGTTCCTCTTATTTGCTGTAATATTGCTGTAATGTGTTTTTGTATTATACCACGTTCATGTGTCGTAGTACACCGCTATTTATACTTTATTCTTCGAAGACAACGGAATCTCCATCGCTATACTGATCTTCGATATTTTTCCAATGATCGGGATCAGCGTTATTTATGGTTTGACAGGCGCCAATAGTATTACATGGATAGCCAATCTTACCATAGTTATGCATCTTAATATTGTTCATAAAGTTTCGGCGTTCAGGTGAATTCCAAACTTCTATTAAGGTTTGCTCTTTCAGATTTCCTACAACCAAGTCCTGATTATCATCAAGGCAGCATGCATAGAAATCTCCGTTAGGTGCTACATACATAGTTTCTGTCATAACATTAACCATAGGACATTTAGAATCTGGGTGAGCTTTAAGTTCTCCTGATTTAAATCGAGGTCTTTCTGCCCACATACCTGAACTACTATGTCTAACTACACTCAGTGAGTTGAATATATCTTCACCTAATATTTCTGTTAGGCTTTTACATACCAAACTGTATGAGCTAAATGGTACACTTGTACCAGCCGGAATTTGAATTGGGTTCTTGTCATATACCGAGAAGATTGTGGCAGCATATTCAAAGGCAGGCATTACGTTAATACCAAAATCTAAATCAGGATAATGTTCCATCCGCAAACCTAAGAAATGTTTTAGGTTTTTCATTACAGATTTAAACGGAATACCTTTGACAGCCTTATAAGATTCGTCGTTGTGTCCATCAATATTAACTTGAATAGAATCGAACAGTTTTTCTCTCACAAGTATCTCAGCAACCTTCTTAGACATTAGTCCAAAGTTGCTTAGCATATCAACCTTCACATTAGGAAGTTTCTTTTTAATATATCGAAGGATCTCAACAAAGTCTCTATGATATAGTGCCTCGCCATTTTCACTCATATGCATACGCTGCAATTCATACGGAAAATCAGGGTGAGCCGCTTCGTCTATAATTTTAAATACTAACTCTTTGTCCATATCAAAATTACTTTTAGTGCCACGACTTGCCGGGCACCACACACAAGTAGCATTGCATCTATTAGACAGTACAAAATTTATATTCTGAAGTGGTTTCATTGTTCACTCAAATGTTAATTCATTACCACGTGGTAAGTAATTTAGTTTCATTGCTTCGGCTTCAATCTTATCTTTGATAGGCGCAGATATAAACTTGCGCACATCCTGAGTATCGATATTATGCTTTTCGCAAATGTCACACACCGCATCGATGTATGACATTTTTTGTTTAATTACGGCATTCTCAATAAGAACAGAGAATTTTGATTTTGTTAAAAATTGTGTTTCTATCATTCAACCTCGTTTTCCGCCATATCATTCCAGGTAAATCCAAGGTCTGAATAAAATACGCCATGTGTTCGTTTAATATTACCTTCTTTGTCGTATGCCGGATGTACACATCTCCACTTTACTGCGTGTTCCCTATGTTCACCATAGAAGTCATCACAGTAATCTCCGGTACGTAAGAACCTATCTAGGTTTGCAATGTATCCGGCAGTAGTAGATACCTTTCCATAAAGGCCCTTTGTATTAGGTTCTTTACGGAGGAGAGATCTATCTTCTTTCAAGATCTCTTTTTGTGTTGCCTGCCAGCGTCTGACATTTTTAAAAGAGAATACATCATCTTCAGGTAATGCCAATACGTTATCGGCAATGTATGAATATGATGGTGGATTTTTTAGTAGCTTTTCGGCCCGAGCTTTGGCAAAACGCTCAGCAACCTGCTTGCGCTGTTCCTCTGACATAGGCTTGCGTGGCTTCTTAGGCTTGATTTTTATAGTATCTCTCTTAACCATGGTATCCTCCAAAACGTTGCTATAATACATTCTACAACATTATTAATAGGTTGTACACACTTATTTTATAGTTCTGCTTCCAGAGGAATGATTTCGATTTCACCGTCAGATAAATGCCTATGCTTTATATAGCCTTCTTTACAAAGGTATGTGATAGTGTCCTCAATAGCTCTTTCATTATCTGCATCGTGATTTGTACGAGCAATTAGATATCCGGTCAAAGCACTAAGCCCGACACATGCAAACGCTACCCAAAATGGTTCGATATAAAAATTCATAAGTCAGCCTTTTACTGTGTACAGATATTAGAAATGGTGGTATAATTAAAGAGTTCCTTTGAGGGTGGATGGATACTAAATACCTATTTATAGACTTTCAAAATCGAGCACACTATCAACTCTGAAGGATCTCCAACCTTCAGATTCTGTATCATATACTACAACAACTTCTTCATTCAATGCACGAACTTTTTTCTGACTTAACGCATCGTCCTTTTTAGCCGGCGGTAAGAAAGATGGATGCAGCGTGCAGTACATCACACGAGATGTACCGTCTTTTTTAGTGAATGTTACTTTGCTCTCATTTTCTAGCAAAGTATTTACAAGCCATTCTCTTTCATATTTCATATCAATTCCAATCATTATCAAATTTCGTTGTTTCATGTGCAGTTTCGCCATAATACATCTTTGCATATTTCGGTGCATCGGTGTATGTATTGATATTAGTCATGTCATCAGTCGGAATGAAAATGCCATGAACAAGCTTACTCTTTTTTGGCAACATATCAGAATTTAATAGAGCCTTAGATTTAGCTTTAAGATTTGCCATTTTATTACGACGATTACCGACTTTTCTGATTAAAGCCAGACGATCTTTCATTTGTTCATCAGTCATCATTAATTTATTCCTCCGAGTGTGGATTTAATTGCATCAGTATGCTTACGAATACTACGAATATCATCATGGTGTGTTAAAACGCGTGCTTCAACCTTAGACAATTTTGTCTCGATGATTTTTAATTTATCGATAATGTTCATAATCTGAACTTGCATATGCTCATTAGTCATTCTTTATTCCTTGTATGGAAACTGCCTTCCGGCTGTTTGAGTGCTAGTAATAGTTCAGCGAACATCATAGGAGACATGACAATCAAGTCGTGCTCGTCCCGTGATACATTCCACTGTCTTATGTATACTTCATTTTCGTCGATGAACATTTGCACGTCTTCGTAAGCATCGGCTTCACATAAGACAGTAGTAATACTTTCATCCCAATCAATTTCGTTTGTGAACATTAATCGACCACATCCATTTCTAGAGGTTCATTTTCATCCTCAAAAGTTTTGAATGCTAGCTCCTTACGTGCCAACAAGTCCGTTAACATAGTCATTGCACTACGCTTCTCATCTGAAGCGCCTTCACTAATTCCAATAATAACACTCCGAAGTGTTTCAATATCTCTGATTAAACCAACCATTACGCACTCTCCTCAGTTAAACATAAATCTGTCCATTGTACTTCAGCGGTAAATTGTGCACCACTCATTTCACTCATATCCAAAAAACACATTTTATCAAATATGATTTTGGCATAAGCCTCATCACATTCTAAAATTTTCATAATCAGCTGCTGATAAAACATCACATACCTCCTCTGCGCAATGCATTAAGAAAGCCATGCTGAAAAGAACTGTCTGCAGGATCATCCTCAAAAGATTTAATCGCGGCGAATAAGTCGAAGTCCGGATGTTTCATTTCTTCGGTGGCCGCAGCTTGGCCACTCTTATATTTGTAAAAATTAGTTAAATCTTGTTGTAGGCTCATGCCGCCACCTCGATTTTTTCAAAACCAAAGTTACACACCATGAAGAATTCGCCGTTATCCATTTCAAGGATATCGCCAACTGATGTTGAATGATTACGATCACCAATCACTTCTACAAAATACTGATTGTTCCAAAGATTAGTATATTCAAATGCAAGATTTTTATCATCTGTGTGAACTTGGAATGCTTCTGAGTAGAAAGCAAAGTTTTCGGTTTTAAACTTAGATGGACCAAAGAATGATACGGCCAATTTAGCTGACTGAGCAGGAACTGCATCGTGACCTTCTGCGTTGATAAGGTCTACTTGAGCTTCTGTCAATTGAATTTGGTGAATCTTGATCATCTTGTTTTCTCCTAATCACTGTTTCTGTAATTAGAATAATACATCTGGAATCATATGTAAACAGTTAATTTGCTATTTTTTCACTTTTTTTTCTTTTACAGTGCCATCAGTTCTGCCAATCTGTTCAATTGGTCTATCTGGCCCGCATATTTTTCTACATGCCCGCGGTGCATATTCAAGACCTTCGTTTGCTCCTTTTACTACAGCATCAGAAAAAGCTAACCATTCATCTGTCAATAGAATATCTTCGATAGACTCATTATTTGAAAGTTTAAGCTCTTCGTTCAATAATGCACTATATAGCGGATCTGGCGGTTTGTGCTCATAGTCAATGTGACAACACGGTATTAAATATCCGGTAGCAGTATGGGCAAATCCTTCTTTTTTCATAAGCAAGGATTTTTTAATGAGACACATAGGTTCAAATTCATTTACCATATTTCTTCACTTCCGTCAGGATAATATACTTTATTTAACATTGGTATCGTAGATTGGAATTCTGTGTCTGGCCTGAATTCTTCGGACGGAAATCGGTTTGAATACACGACATTAAATATGACGCCGATATCATGTGCCATTTTTTTACAAGTTTCAATATCATGTTGGTTGTATTTGAATACAATGTATTTCCATATGATATTATTAGGATCCATGTATTCTGTAGACATCTTCATCATATCAAAAAGCTTTTTGCCGTCTTGCCTTACACGATACTTGTGTGAATCTTCTGGTAGTCCGTCTATTCCAAAAAACCACGAAATATTTTCATTAGTACATTCTTCATATATTTCTTTGTACCACTTTACTGGCTTATGTGATGCTGCTGTGTGTACTGAGGCACTTTTACCATACTCTATAACCTTATGCAATATGCCTTTAAAATCTGGATGCATAGACGGGTCTGAAACTTGTCCACTAAAATCAAAATGGTCAAAATACTTAAGATACTTTTCAAAGTCTTTTATAGAAAGTGTCTCACCTAAAACTTTACCATATTTTTTCATATGCTGTAAGCGTCTGCAACATGGGCATTCTAACGTGCATTTATTAGATATATCCATGTTGATAGTACGAGAAAAGTTTACGTGCGGATTAGATCTTTCAAGAAAGTGGAGTAGTGTCTGGTTCATCACAAAAGGTCCTGCATGCAGATGGAAGAGTTTCATAGCTTTCCCATGATTCAGGAAGATCTACGTTAAACCAATCAGAAGTCAATATTTCTTCAAGGGTGTGGCCATTCAAATTATACTTATGCCTATTCTTTTTATACTTATTTAATACAGACCCATCCTTATCCCAGCCAGACCTGTTTGATGGATCTGATAGGTTTAAGAAATTGGTATTACCTAAATAACAACACGGTAGTACCTGACCATCTGGGTTTACGAGTATTTTTTCTTCATTTAACCACTTGCACGTAATGCATGGTTTATTCTCTGTGAGATCTGTGTCCATGGATTGTCCAATCTTTAGCATACTTGCTTTTGTCAGTTTTATTATGTGTTGCCATCATATTCTTTGAAGCATTATCGATCCAAGGATTTTGAATTATGTGATTTAAGTCTTTAGTTATTTCTTCAAGAACTTCTTTTTCACCAAACTCATTAATAAACTCAAACCTATCATTGATCAAAAATCTATCAGACTTAATAATATAGACTTCTTGGGCACCGTACATTCTACACATTTTTCTTATATCATAGACATAATCTTGATTGTGTTTGAATAGAATTATAAACGCTTTTGTATGAGCACGTGTAATAGAAAGTGCTTCCATGTTGTTAAGCGTTATGTTTAAATCTACACCTTTCCTGTACTTCTGATGCATTTCGTTATCAACACCATCAATATCAAAATATACAGTCAGGCGCTCTTTACAATAGTTTCCAAGATCTTCCCACCAAGTTTCTGTTCGCATCCCGCCGTTTGTATTCAAATGTATTTGAGCATCCGAGTTATCGATAATATATTTACATATTTTGCCAACATCTTTACTCATAATAGGATCACCCCAAGTTCCACAAATTTCAAACTGTGAAACAAAGTCTATTGATCCTGGCGGAAACTTTCGTGTAAAGTCTTCTAACGACCATTTTATAAGTGGAAGCCATGGCATCTTACCAAGCCCGTTAGGATCAGTACGGTGACATTGTGGGCAAGCTGCATTACAATATGTAGAAAGGTCTAGCGCAATTCTAACTTGCTTATTTACTAAATCAGCAAATGACATGATGTTAACGCCTCCAGATACTCTAATGTTTTTTCAGGCTCTTCAAAATACCTCATCTTGTCTTCGCGCGATTCAAATACTTTATGATTTGGGTAGGTATGTAGTTGTAGTCCGATAACTTCTTCAAAAGTAATCTTCTTATCATATTGCGTCATTTTTCCTAAAGTGCGAGCTTGCATTAGATGGTAAGCAGAAACATCCGTCACATATTCATACGGTACCTTTATATCGCCAAGATTGTTTAACACTTTATTTTTATCTCTATCATATGATACTGACCAATATTCGCCATAGCCATCAGTCTGTTGTTTATATTGCATTAGAAGATTTGACATTATGTGATCAACCATATCTTCTCTTGGGGCTAGTACATGTATTTCACACTCTTTAATAATATCCTGGTAGTGTACGATATAGCGCCCCAATTTTAAAAACATCACTTTAGCGATATAAGGGTTTATATCGCTTCTATAAATTGAGTTAATAGTTTCAAGCTTTTCACCGGCATCAATAAGATTGTGTTCTTGAGCCATAGCCCTTTGATAATATGTAGATGCAGTTCTTGGTACCGATACTATCAAAATATTTTTACGGGTCATGGATGTAAATCGTCTGGTTTTGATTCTGTATAAGAATCCATTAACCAATTTGCAATTTGATCTTCTACTAAATGTCGGAGTTTATTATATTCATTGAGCCTTTTTCGCCGAGCAGTCATAGTAGATAACTTATCATAAATGACCTTAAGCTCATCCGTAGGCAGGTTCCATATCGATAGGTGCCTCGGATAAAGCACGGTATTAAACCAAAGCTTTACATCATGCTTATGACAAAAGTCTAAGAACGATGGCATCTCTTCCCAGTTATTACGCATAGGATTTACCATAACCGATATTTGTACATCCTTCTTCTTACAGTGATCCTTAAAGATTTCTAAGTTTTCCATAACTTTACTGAGATCGCCGTTAATACGAATTTTTGAATATGCCTCAGGAATTAAACTGTCAATACTAAT
>TARA_B110000259_G_scaffold26980_1_pt1 | contig 51796 bp, 32 predicted proteins | sample TARA_B110000259 | Tara Oceans TARA_B110000259 (sample SAMEA4397649) | marine metagenome | biome: Polar Biome; feature: [SRF] surface water layer (ENVO:00010504); material: water (ENVO:00002006), including particulate matter (ENVO:01000060) such as... | depth 5 m | reverse complement strand
GTTCATTATGTTTAAAATATATAAATTGCCAACTTGCTCTACCACCTTCTGATATGTATGTACGAAAATTTTCTTGTAGTTTATTCCAGTTTACATTTCTACGATATAAATGATTTGTATCTTCTAGTCCATCGATACCCCAAATAACATTCATTCTACTTAGATATTCATACTTTACTGTTGTAAATTTGTAAGCAGACCCTAATTTTCCTAGTTCTGACCAAAACTTTTTATCCCGTGTTCCGCCATTTGTTGCAATATTAACTTGTAAATTGTCATTAAATACTTTGGAAGTAAATATCCATTCTATAATTTTAAGTAAGTCTGGATTTGTTGTTGGTTCGTCATAGTTGCCACAAAAATCAATTAACCGCAAACTATCCCAATTGTCGTTACTCATCCAATTTTTGAACTGTTGTAGACTTACATAAGTATCATTTATTCCAATATGCTTTTTATCATTTTTGGTTATACTTTTTTCTCTAGCACAAGCGGGACATCTAGCATTACAATAATTGCTCATTTCCATTTGTAGTTTTTTAATTTGGGTTATACTAGCCGGCCAACTCATTTATATCTTCCAAATCCCCAGTATCTTTCTCGACACCACCAACAGTCTTCGCAATGTTTTTCAATATGATACTCTTCGTCTTTTGCCCATGCTTCACAACTACGAGTAATTGGAAATAATGTATCCATAACTCCTAGTGTATTATAAAGTTCTGCAACGCCCTTCTTATCAATATTGGCTAACGGAACTCTGCTTCCGCTTGTTTTAGTAGGAAATGTTTTTCCATTTCTATCGTCCGATGGTCCGGTATGAGGTAACCATTGTTTATATACTTCTTTAGGCGGATTAGAAGTAATGCCACTATATATATTTTTTGCGCCTGAAGCAGAAGCCCTAGTTTCGTTTACTAATGTTTCTTGTGATGAAATATAATACTTTTTATCAGATGCATGATTAGTCTGATGTTCTAAAAATATATCACCAAACTCATTTTTTAAAAATTCTACTACACGTTTGGCATATATTAATTGATACGGTTTTCCTTCGAGTACAGTTGTAATAGGTATAATCTTAATATCAGGTCTTTCTTCTGTAACGTACTTACATAACATGTAACCAATAATAGCACTATCGGCGCCTCCGGAAACTTTAAATCCTAAAGTTGTGGTTGATTCGTCTTCTTCTAAGTGTATGTCCTGCTGGCTATTTTTAATAATCATAGTGATTCCTTTGTACATGTTACGTTAGTATATTTTTGGATTATATCGCATCTACCTTGTATCCTATATAATCCAAATTTAATATATAAAATATCCCCACAATTAATTGTTCTTGTTGATCCTATGTAATCATTATTAATGTAGTAGTCAACATTTACTGCTTTATTATTAGTATATTCTACATCTACTTTTAAATTAAATTTTAGTTCTGCTGGTACTGAACTTTGATCTTTTGTGGCAGGAAACAAATTAATATTAAAATGTCCGTTTACAATGTTTAACATACTAGGAGGCTCTCTAAGTTCATCACAAGCATCATGTATTTGGAATACAGTAGCCCGGTGAGCATGAAATACTATAGGTGTTATAAATTCTACATCTGCTGAAAAATGATAATTACCAGGTGCTAACTTACGTGTTGTTACTTCATTACGCTCTTTATAGTCTGCTATTTTTATACCGCGATCGTATTGAGGTTTATCATCTGTATCTACAGTACCCTTTGCATTTTGAAAAATATATGTATTGCCATCTTGCTCATATGTACTAGCCCAAACTGGATCAAATTCTAATTCTGTCATAACTGTTCCTTTATGAACTTATCACGTATTTTTTCTGCACAAGTACTTTCGCACTTAGGAATACGTATATCATCAGTCCAACTGTCTTTAATACCGTTCCATACTTTACTATTCATTGCTTGATCTAAAGTTACATTTTTTAAATTAATATCATACATATAATCATTGTCGTGTAACAAATCTTCAAACTTATCCTTGTGTTTACCACTAACAGGAAATTCTAACATTTTACTGTTTAAGTGACAGCATGGAATTACATTACCCATATGGTTTACAAAGATACGCTTTTGGTTTGCATACTTACAACTAATACATGCACGTTCTCCAGGATTAGGATCTGCTTTTGCTTTTTTATGCTTAATATCTTTAGTATCTTTTCGGTGACTAATAATTGTTTTGAAATCTCGAAAGCCTTCGTCTTTAGCCATTTGCTTGGCAGTTTCTAATTGATGTTCGTTATGCTCAAAACTAATAAACTGCCAAACACTTTGTCCGCCTGCGGCAATAAATGCTCTATAATTTTGTTGTACTTTTTTAAAATTTGAGCCTTCTCTGTATACTTCTGATAATTCGTCACTGCCGTCAATACCCCAAGTAACTCTATGACTTGGAGGCATTACTTTTGCTAACTTTTCCCACCAACTCGTAGTGCGTAAACTTCCGTTTGTAGCAACATTAATATGACAGCCCCAACTAGCAAAGTGTTCTACTATTTCATGAAACTGCGGATGACTGCACGGCTCGTCAACACTACCACAAAAATTAATAATCTTTATATTAGGAAACATTTCTTTTTGAAATCTTTCTTTAATTGTAGGTAAGTCAAGATATGTTTTATTAAGTATGTCATCTTTATAATCTGACAGCACACGAAAACAGCCTTTACATTTAATATTGCAAAAACTAGTTAGTTCAATGTCTATCCATTCTAATGTTTCGCTAGACCAACTCATTCGAAGCACCACGGCGTAATTTTTTTGCTATCTGTTCCTCGTCTAGCATCTAATTCTAACAAAAATTTTTGCATTTTATCATTTCCGTTTGGGTTATACTTATAATGTAATGCAAACTGTTTTAAATAATCTATTTGAGTAGATTCTACCACTTGTTCAATTATGTGTGGTTTTAAGCAATCTATACTTAGATAATCAGGTCCACGTAATCGGTGCATATCAAATCTACTCCTATTAGGCCATCGGCTTTTTACATTGGATACTAACGTATCGCAGTTAGAAAAATTCAGGGCTTGTACAGTTACATTAAAATATATATCAAGAGGATTAAGTTCCATAAGTTCATCTACATTTTTAAGCCATGTGTTGTGGTTTGTAGGGAATCGAATTAATTCGTTAACATCTCCCCATCCATCTACACTAATACTAAATTCTAACTTTTTAAAATTTAATAATACTTTTAAAAGTTTTGGAGTATTGCTGACTGCATTAGTTTGTATTTGTATTCTAGTATGTTCAGTATTCCAATTATGTTTAGATAGTTTTTCTAAAAATGTTAGAACATTTTTCATGTAAAAAGGCTCGCCGCCTGCAATATAAATGTATTCGGCTTTGTCAATACATTTTTTATATATCCAATCCCAATCTAAATCTTTTCTATTTTTAGGTAATTCTTTTGGATACCAAGGACTATACTTAGTGTGTATATCTAAATCTTCTCCCCATTTACTACTATTATTGATATTACACATAATACATTTTAAATTGCAAGTATTACCAGGGCGTAGATCCCAATGAACTATTCCTACCTGACCTCTCTTTAAAGACGCTTGACGTTTACTTACATGCCCTAAGTTTTCTTTTAATATACACGAATTACATTCGGGTGTTTGCCAGTCTTTCTTTAAAAAATTGTTTCGTATAGAATTAATGTAAGGATTATCAACTAACTCTTCTATTTCTGCAAATTTTGGAGAAAGTCCTACACTTTTGTACAAACAACATGGCGCACTTATGTACCCCTCTGGAGTTTTATCTATGTAGATACTATTATGAGATTCTAAGCATTTATAGTTTTTCATAATGTCTCTTCAATGTTTAATTCGTTATGATAGGCTTTGTTATAAGCACAAGTTCTAATACACCTAGTTAAATGTTTTGAATGATTAGGATCCCAACTATCTGTTAGAATTTTATCAAACCATGGATGTTGCATAACTTCGTTTATTGATTTATCCCGTAAACTATTCCAGCCATTACCATATTCACGCATCTTGTCATTAATTTTATCTTTGTTTTGTGACGAAGAGTCTGACAAAAAACAACAAGGCCACATAGTTTGGTCTGCCGCGATAAAGATTTCGCCTTCATGTATATACTTACACTGTATAGTGTGTAGGACTTTAGATGTTTCTTCTTTTGTTTTATCTACTTTTGCAATAAATTTATCAAGTTCTTTTACTTGTTCTACTTTAGTATGTTCTTTTTCGCCTGTAGTTGTAATAACTTTCTGAATAGTTACAATTTTCTTCTTTTTGTGGTCTTTCTTTTTGATATTTGCTACCCAATCTTGAAAACTATTACGCATACCTGTACGAGTTGCAAATTTAAATCCTAAACGTTCAGCATGTTCTCTGGCCGCATCAATTTCATATTCATTATGATCGAAAACAATAAAGACCCATAGATTTCGATGTGTATAACCTCCACAGGTTTCTACAAACGCATTCATGTTTCTTTCAAGTACTTTCCATACTGTGTTTACTCTGTAAATATGATTAGTTTCTTTGTGTCCATCAATACACCAATGACAAAAAAACTGCTTTTCATAATCATGACACAGTTGGCCTATTCTACGCCATGTGTTTGCTGTGCCAATAGCACCGTTAGTACTAATACTAACCCTGCCATTATTTTCTAAAATGTACTGTAACATATCAGCAAATTGAGGATGTATTGCAGGGTCTCCTAAAACTCCGCAAAATTTAAATTCTATACCATCGTAATTGTTAGGAGGAAACATTCTTTTTAGATCATCAAGACTAAAATCTGTAACTGTAAGTTTGCCGTCACTGTTTAATGACGTTCTTTGACATCCTGGACAAGCCGCATTACAATCGCTTGTAATTTCTAACTCTACTTTTTTTAACTGGGTAATATCCATTTACTTAAACTGCTCCGCATAAGGATCAAACTCACTACCACATTTTTGAGCGCAAACACCAAGTTTGCCATCAGCAATACTATTCTTTTGCCAACTTGTGGTAATACTGTCTATCAATCTTCCATTAACTACGTGTTTTATATCGTTGTCAATTATACTTATGCCTTGTTTTCCGCCTGCATTTTCTATATGATCCCACACTTGTTCTACACGAGGATTTGCATGCCACCATTTGTACATACGGCCAGCAGTCCAACAACACGGCATTAAAAGTCCTTCTGCTGTTACAAAAATACTTCCTTGTTTTGCAACCTTACAAGTAATACTGCACTTATCTAAATACTCTTTCATGCTACCATAAGACTTTTCAATCTCTTTTTGTTTTAGTAGTGCTATGTTTTTATTCTTTTCATCTTTAGGCTGTGCTAAGTTTTGTGTTTCAGCCCCTTTACGATTTATTGCTTGATGAGATGTTTTAGGTTTAATATCACTTGTAATAAATCTACCTGATTTTTTCTTAATAAACTTTTCACATCCCCACTGATTAGCAAGTGCTTCTGCTTCATCTACTTGATGTTCATTGTGTGCAAAAATTAAGAAGTCCCAACGTGCTCTGCCTCCAGCATTAATAAATGCTCGCATGTTACGTTCAACATTATCCCAAACAACGTTCTGTCGATATAAATGATTTGTATCCTTTAAACCGTCTACACTAAAAATTACTGCTCCTTTGCGACCAATAACTCCTGCAAGTTCTGTCCACCATTCAGCACTCTTGGCTCCAGCATTAGTATTCATACTCAGCCATATCTTATCGTTATGTTCGCGGAAATATTTGAATACTTCAAGCGTATCTTTAGCAACAATAGGATCTCCTAAGTTGCCGCACATATACATAACATTTAATTGCTTTATAAAAGCAGGACTAAACATTTTTTTTGCATCTTCTAAACTAAGTTCTGCATTTGTAATATGAGGATTATCATCTCCGCCATTCATGTTACGATCGCACATAGGACAGGCCGCTTGACACTTTTGCGTAATTTCTAAGTGTACTTCTTTGATGTCTTCGTATCTATACATTATAATTTTAAAGCCCTTCGTATCTTCATTGCGTTTTTTTGTTTCAATTCTGCATCTTTTACTTTTGATTCTGCATCTTGTAAAATATTGTGATAACTAACATCTTGTAGTTTTAGCATTAAATCTAATTGGCCTAAATAATATGTACGCATGAATTTTGTTGAATTTTCAAAGTTATACAAGTTAATGCTGTCAGGATCTATAATTTTTACTTTGAGATCTGTTGTTACTACTATGTTATGCAATGCAAGATCACTGTGTATAAAAAACATTTCGTCTGATAAATTTTTACTATATGTTATCATATCAATCCATGTTGACTGCATAGCATGAATAATATCACAAATTAATCCTTTAGTTATTATATCTTGATGTGGATTGTTATACACTGAAGCAAATAACTCACGCACTGTAGTAAGTACATTTAATTTTTCCATTTCAAAAGCATCAAATCCGTTAGTATCAAATACTTTTACGAATGCTTCATTATTTTTTGCAAGATCATTATATGTGGTTATCCATGCATTATCTAAAGGTGATTCTTTATCTCTGTTTTTACAAACCTTTACTACTTTATTAGAATTGTCAAATAAAATTGTACTATTAGGATTATCTAAACTTGAACTGCAAGTATCGATATTAATCATTGTATACCAACTTTACATCTTTACCAGGACCTACTCGACTAGGTAAATCACCATACTGTTCAATATACCAATTAATAACTGCAACGTACCAATTTTGACTGTTGTGGTGTGCTTGTTTGTTGAACTGATAAATGTTATTATTAGTCGCTTGTATACAAGTTAATGCCCTAGCACTTTCTGTTTGTAACTGCCTTAATGGTAATTTACTTGCGTCCAATTTTCATGTACCTCGTATATTGTCCTAAATCAAGTTCACCTTCGTATAATGTTTGTTGCATAGGCGCACTTTTACTAAATTCTTTTAAACTACCTGAACAATTAATATGCTCTTCAATTTCAAAATAATTGTTACTTTGTAGTATAATTAATCTACCTTCTGGTAATAAGTTATACCAATCAGTAAAGTTAGGAATATGTTCACAACTTGTATTAACAATAGTGTGTGGCATATCAGTTAACGGTATTATTGCACCGTCTAATTTTTCTGTGTTATAGTTGTGTTCAACATAATCAATATGCATAATATCTTGTGTACTTGCTTTAAACTGCCAGCCTTCATTAACTAGATCAGCATTAAACGTTTCTGCAATTTTCCATACATCAGGATCAATATCAAAACTACGAATTTTTTCAAAGTCTAGTTTTGCTTCTTGCATTAATGGAACAATACTAGCATACCATCCAGCACACAAGAATATTGTACCTAGTGATAGATTTAAATTACTAAGTTCGTCAACTAACCATTTTTTACTTTTTAATTGTCCACGACTCATTACATCTTTGTCATATTCTATTTCATGCTTGTCTAATATTTCTAATGGTTTTATAAATGCACTTCCTGTATGCTTATCAAGTACACGCCAAAGTGCATGCCTATTATTGTCCATAGTAAGATTAACTTCGTCAGTAACTTCTGGCTCAATACGTTTCAAACTCCAAATATTTTTAAAGAAGCCTGCTTTTTTAACATCTTCAACTATAGTATCTTTGCCTTCTATTAATCTAAACAAACTCATTTCATTTGATTCAACTAATGCTTTTCTTAAATTATCTGTTGTATCACTTTCGTCTAATAGTCTAAACAAACTATGTACATTTTTTTCTGTAACTGCTTTACGCAAGTCTTCGTATTCGTCACCTAGTACTCTAAACAGTCCATGAAAGTTTTTTTCTAGTGTTGCTTTACGTAAATCTTCATGGTCATCGCCTAGCACCCTAAACAGTCCGTGTAAATTTTTATCAAGCATTGCTGTACGTAAATTATCTTGATTTGGTCCTAGTACTCTAAACAAACTATGTAAGTTTCCTTCTAGTACTGCTTTTCTTAAATCTTCGTTATTGTCGTCTAGCACTCTAAACAAACTGTAAATATTCTTGTCAAATATTGCTTTACGTAATTCTTCGTATTCAGGTCCTAGAATTTCAAATAGATATGCCATATTTTCTTGTACTACTACTTGACGTAGATCTTCGTGTTCGTCGCCGAGGAGTCTAAACAAACTATGAATATTTTCTTCTACTATAGTTTTACGCAAATCTTCATGTTCGTCGCCAATAAGCCTAAACACACTATGTACATTATCTTCAGTTACTGCTTTTCGTAATTCCTCATGATCACTACCTAGTAATCTAAACAAACTGTGTACATTTTTTTCAATATACATCTTTCTGATATCTTCAATATCTTCAACACCTTTGTCTTCTAAGTATCTAAACAAACTATGATAATTTCTTTCTTCAACAAACTTACGTAAATCTTCATTACCAATTATTTTAAGTATGTCTAACATATGTCCGTCATTATAAAAACGTCTTAGGTTGGAGACTTTATCTCCATAAAGTATTTCAAATCTATCTAGTAAGTCTACAATAAATGTATCTCTTGGAGGTAATGGATCATCATCTTTAAAAGGAACAGTTTGTTTCCATTCAGTGTCTGCTTGTATTTCAACAGGTGTAATATTAACTGGTTCTGCGTGTGGCGTTAGTGCTGTGTCGTCACTATTGTATAGTTCTTGCCATTCTTCTGTAGTATCTTCACTTTCAATAAATTGTTCATACAACCAATTAAAATTGTTTATTAGTTTAAGATCAGCGCCATCAGATAACCCGTAGTTCCTGCCAGCAATAGCACCTTTAATAGCAAACTCGCCAAAGGGTCTGTCGCTTCCCACAGTTGTCCAGACTCGTAATCTTTCATTTGTTTCTTCATTTTTTTGCCTGTCAATAATTTTTGAACTTAGTTTAGCACACTCTCTAAATGCGCCACGCCATGTGCTAAATTCACTTGAATTAAATCCTGTGACGCAGGATATGTTTTCCATCTTTTTAAATCTATCACTAATACTAGTTGTCATGTCTGGTCGACTTGTATCCATATCACGTGTCAGTTGTGTTGGAAATAATTTTACACCGCCGTAGCCGTATATAAGATCGTTAACAGGGTTTTGACTGCGCCATACATGCACGGCTCTGTTATCTTCTGCTACATAATCAAAATTAAAATCATCTGCAATAACAGCGTCACCATCTACAATCCAAAACATTTCAGTTGAACAGATATTTGCTCCAGCAATGTGTGCTTGGTGTATTCCTCTTACTCCGTGTATACGCTGTGCTCTTGGAAATCGTGTTTTTAGTTTGTTAAAGTTTTCGTCTGCATTTATTTCATCATATGATATCATTACAATATCATATTCTACTTTTTTATTAGATGTAAAGTTTGACGAAAAAGTACTAAACTGTGTTGTAGACGTTCTTACATACGGATGTTCTGGTCTAGGTGGATTGCGGTATGTACTTTTAAAGAACTTGCTCTGTTGAGCATCTAAGGGCGTTACAGCAATAGGAATATCTAGTTCTACTAATAGTCGCTCACCGTAATCTTCAATTGCTTCTAATAGGTCGCTTTCATCTTGTACTTTATCATTCCATAACTTATTTAAATATTCAAAGTCACGTACTTGTATATAATCCCAATCTGTACACATTGTTTTATACAGACCTTCTCTTGCTCCGTAAATTGCCCATAACCCGTTTTGTGAATCTGCACCAGCCATGCACCATACATACAACCGTTCTAAGTTTTTCCAATGTGCGCCTATTAGTTCATCTTTTGGAGGACGTACACCGTCAATCAGTGCCATCTTCACTCCTTCACGAAAACCGGCACGCCATGCTTGTTGAGCAGTACTATTATTATGCACTGTACTCATTAAACTATTAACTTGGATATATTCTAAGTCCCAGCAAAAGTCTACTTGTGCTTGTGGATTATCTGGATCAGCATTTTCATGTGTACGCATTGTGAGTACAGTTTGTTTATTCCAGCACTTGATGCCGCCATTACCGTACCGCAATCCGTTAACACTGTTATCAGCAGTCCAACTAATTACGTGCTTTGATAAGTCTACGCCGTCTTGAAAATTTATTGTTTGATTTAAAAATTGTTCATCAATTTGATTATCACCGTCGATAGTAATAAAGCGATCTGTTTCACTTAAATTAGCACATGCCTTGTGTGCGGCGTCACTACCTTCAACTCCGTGTACACGTTTTGCCCAAGGCACCTTAGTTAATAAGTCTGCATAGTTTTCTTCAGCGTTTGGTTCGTCATACGACAAATATATAATATCGTAGTCTAAAACTTTAAATTGTTTCATCAATAAATCCGTATGAGTTAAAAATCTTTGGTGTGTATATACTTACATTATCGTGTTCTTCTGGGTATTCGAATTGGACAGTATAACCATGTGTAATCTGTTGTACGGTTGCTGTAAAAGTTCTAATCAACAAATGCGGATCATTTGCCTTTGTTATACTAAATTTGCATAGTTGCCTTGGGTCTAATAACATTTGTTCGTTAACATTAACAATTAGGTTCCATTCGGTAGTACGTGTTATAATACAGTCGCCTATGCTTTGTTTAGGAACATGATATATTACATCTTTAATATCATATGTAAGTTTAGGTTGTTCATATGCTAATAATACATATTCTTTTTTTGAAAGATCATATTTCACAACGAAGTTATTTTTTTTATCTGGATTAGTCATAAAGTCAACATATGCATCTTCACTAACTTCTAAATTATATTCCGATTCAGGTGTATAATTTTGTAAGCCTATTATCCTACTTGTATCTTTATCAAAAATTAACCAATACATTCTTCGTACCTTGATAAAATTTTATCACAGAAATCTTTTTCTGTGTAATGAAAAACTCCATGCTGTTTATGATTGCCTATTTTAAGACCCTCATTAAAATACCAGTCTACTTTTTCTTGCCATTTTTCACTAGTGTCTACCCAATTTTGTGCATGTAATTTCATATGAACAAAGTCTATTAGATCAATCTCTTGAAAGTTATCATATTCCATTAATTCAAGAGCAATAGCAGTACATACATCAATACTGCAATGCTTTGGTTTAAAGTCTTTGCAAAATATTTCGTAAAAATCTTCCCAGTTAGTAACTACAGTTTCTAATAATGCAAAAAATTGTGCTACTACTTTTGTTTTTTTAAAGTAGTATAATCCTGTATAGATATTAAACAATGCGTTTTGATGAAATACTTTTCTATAGTATGTGTCATTAATAGGTTCTTGTCTATACGTGATTGGATTTTGTGTAAAGTATAACGTCTGATCTTTAAATTGTGCCCAGTCTATTTTATTTAAAAATAATACATCACTATCTACAACAATAGTTTCATTGTAAGGACTAAGATCAAATGCTTTCCATCTGTTTTCAATCTTCCATTCACTATCAACTGCTTGATCGTTTTCTAATACAATTACTTTGTCAAATATTAATTGTGTTTTTGCATCAACTTCATGATCTGTAACTAATGTAAAATGTTTGTTACCACTATGTATGCCACTCATTGCACACAAGTAGGCTTGCTTTACATAATTGTCGGTTGTATTATTTTGTGCAAAAATTAAAATGCCTTGCTTCATAATAGTTCTTCCAAACAGTATTTGTTCATAGCATGTACTGTTAGGCCTTTCGTTTTAATTGGATTATTGTCTATAATAAATGTAAGTGTTTCATTGTCAATGTCATACAGCATATCTTTATCAATAGTATAATAAAGTTTACCGGGCATGTTTCCAACAAACGTACCTTTGGAATGTCCATTCATTATGTGTGCGGCAATACTAAATGCAAAATCATTACGATATGTTTGTTGTGTAATCTGATATAACATTCTGTAGTGCGGCCATTGTTCTTCAATATGCTGTAATAGATCAAAGAATATTTTATTTTGTTTACACTTTGTAAAATACACACAAGTTGCCCAATAAAAGTCTACACTTGCATCGCTTATTTTATCAAATTCTCGATAATCAATATGTTGTGACTCTTCTGCCAAGTGATATGCATGTCTATACATTAACAACGGATTATCTTGTAAAAAACAATGTTTGTAAGTATCATCACAAATAATAATATCGCTATCAATCATTAAAGTTTGATCATACGGAGTTAGGTCATAACTTAATACTCTTGCATTGTTTTTAAATGTTAAGTGTGTTCCAATGTTTCCATTGTTATACATTTTTTTAGTATATTTTTGTGGAGTATCTAAATGCATGATATGATCAAATGTACCGTCGTCTACTACATCACAATCAGTAATAATACTTGTAGGAAGATCAAGGTATTTTTTAGCACGATCAGCAACCATACGGGCTTGCTTTATATAATCAATTTCTTCGTTATTAAATGCATGTACAAGTATGCCTTTAGACATTAAGAATTCCCTGCACTGTACGTTCGCTTTGTATTAACTTTTGATACGAATCGTAATAGGATTGAGTAGCGTGTGAAAATGCGTCAACTAAAGCGTCATAAAATTCACCTCTAGTTTTTATTTCAATAGGAGTATTGTTATTATCAACAAAAATAGAACTGTCAATACTCTTTAGAGTTGCAATAATTTCTCTCGAAGCAGTAAATTGGCCTCCAGAATAATATATTGTGCAGTCTTTTAGGTATTTTTCTCGTAGTACACGCTTTTGATTTTTAAATGACGTAACATAATCTGCGTGTTCTAGGGCTTTTTGTAGTCGTTGATCCATATGCTCTCCTATATAACACTTATTATACAGTAAAACTAGTAGGTTGTCAAGTATTAACTTCCAGTGAAATTGGCTTGTCTATTAAGTGCTGGGATTGGAGTATCTACATATGAGCCGCTTGCTCGAACACTTCCGATAGTAGTTGTAAGAGTACCTACAACAAATTCGTCAATAGGTGCAACACCTTTCGCACTGCTGGTGTTACCTGTGTCTGCCTCGTCCATCCATATACGAAATTCGATTGTGGTTGTATTAACTTCTTTTGCTCTAATGTAATAGTTATTATCAGCATATACACCACTTCCAGTTTTTCTAAAAACTTGTTGTTCGCTGGCAGTTAATTGAAAATTACCAATTGCTGTGCCTGTACCACTATTACTTGTTGAAGTATAATTGTATCCAAAACTAACTGTACCTGCATTAGACAACATTGTTGACCAATCGTTTGTTTTTGCAACATTACCGCCTGTTGCAGAACTTGTTAAACCAGTTACAAATGTAATTGTTCCGCCTGCGTTAAAAAAATGTCTACGAGCATCGGCACTTGTAAACACAACCCTAAAATAACCATTTAGAACTTGGTTCCACTGTGTTGTACGTGTTAATGTATCTGGATCACTAGTTGATGTAGATTGTAAGGGTGACAATCTATATCTATTAGGTGATGTTTCTAATGTATTCATTGACTGTTCATAGTCAACAAATCCTTTTAGGGTGGCGTCTGGATTATCACTTGTTTCGTCAGCAATCATATCACCAATAGTAATACTAGCAATAGTGCCTGCGGCTTGATTAGTCTGATGTCGATTTATTCTGTCAACGTCTGTTTTTAATTGATTAACATGAGATGCGGTGACAGTGTTGGTTACTACAACTTGATTACTAGCCGTAGTTTGGCCGTAACCTTCCGTACCGGATCCATTACCAAGAATACTTTCGACTCTTGTTTGTAATGCATTGTATCGTGTTGCGGTAATTAAATCACCAACAGCCATATATTACTCTCCTAAACATACAGTATTAGTATACTATACTTTCTTAATTATGTCAAAGGTTATTTATAGCCGCAAATGCCGGAGCAGGGGTATCAACATATGATCCGCTTGCTCTAACAAACCCTATTTTGGCTTCTAATAATCCTTGTACTGGCTCATCAATTTTGTATCCTGATACTGCGGCATCAAAGAATTCATATTTTACTTGTATTGTAGAACTGTTAGGTGCTTTGGCATAAAGAATATAATTGTTATTGCCATATACTCCAGTTGCCGCTTTTCGATAAATTTCTTGGTAAGCCGTAGTTAAATCATAGTTGCCTATAGACTGTACAACACCTGTACCAGTTGTTGTCGTTGTATCATAATTTAAATTAATAGTACCTGCATTACTAAGTATTGCCGCCCAATCTTGACTTTTAGCAACGCTATCACCTGATACTGGAGTTCCGCTCAACGAACTTATAAATGTAAGACTTCCTCCAGCATTAAAATAATGCCTACGTGCATCTGCACTTGTAAAAGATACAAGGAATTCACAATCGATTGGAGCCGTCCATTGATTTCGTCTTTGGTTAACTGCAACATTATTAGTTGTACTACTTTGTGCGGCAGTTAATCTAAATCTATTACCTATTGTTTCAATAATACTAATAAAGTCTTCATAATCTTTGAAGCCTTCTTTTATGTCTGCGCCACTAGTATCTTCAGCAACAGTGTCGCCTACTTCTACTTCTGCAATAGAATTTGGTAATGCACCTGTTTGATGAATGTAAATCTTATTTAAGTCAGTAAACAATGCATTAACATGTGTAGAGTTAATTACAACATTACTTGAAACTTGCGAACTAGTAACAGTTTGGCCGTAGCCTTCATTTGATGATCCATTACCTAAGATGGCACTCACTCGGCCCTGTGCATTATTATATCTTGCGGCTGTAATTAAATCGCCAACTGCCATGCCTTACTTCCTCTTTATATACGTGCTTTAATATTTATACTTTTAAAACACACTCTATTAATTTTTCTTCTTCGGAAGTGCTTGTTTCAAGAGCAACTCCAACTAATCCATTACTTGCTATAGTTGATGCAACTCCGTTATCCCATGCGTAAACTGCTTGACCTTTTGATACTGGACCGCTTACTCTTACAGGAACACGCCCTTTAAGACCAACTGCTTGACCTTCTGCTGTACTGTTCATTAAGTATGCTGGTTCTGCTGATATCACACCAATTGCTAAGTCACTTACTTTTGCTGGACGTACTTCTGCTGTTCCGCCTACCGCTACTACTGTTCCTGTAGGAAGTTCTTCAGCAGTTGCATAAACTTCTGCTAAGTCAGCATACTGTGCTTGTGTTGCTGTTCCTCTAAAGAAGTTAGCATGTAAGTCTCCTGCACTATCACGCAACGCTGTTGTACTTGCAATAGCACTTGTATCACCTGCATAGTCTGCACTATTAAATTTAATTGCACTTGTACTTGATGAATTACCTTGGAAATTGTCTGCCCAAACATTTGACCATTTAGCAATACTTGAACCTAATGTATATGTACTTGTTGATCCTGGATTAATACCAGTTGCTTGAATAGTAACACTGTTAGTTTGTACACTATTTGCATTGCTTGTTTTAAATCTAATAATGTTATTTGTACCAACTTCGTTAGCAATAACACCCTGGTTACCATTTTCAACATAAACATGTAAATCGTTTTGGTCGCCAATCGTAATTCCTGCATCAGGAAATCTTACAATCTCAGAAAATGTAGTTGGTGTGCCCGGTGTTGATTGAACAAAACTACCTGGTAATAATCCGCCTAATCTTAGTGCGTTACTTGATGTTCCCCAATAAACATGCTTAGGGTCCGCTCCAGATGTAACACCATTTGTTGCATCTTTGGTGTTTACCATTGTAGTACCTTTTCTGATAACATCAAACCCTGTAATAACGTTTGCTGGATCAGTTGCATCAATAGTAAATTCTTGTCCGCTAACAGTAAAGATAACCTCATCATCAATTGTTGCAACAATTAGACTATGATTTACGTTTGCATTATCACGCACTGTTTGACTTTTCATTTGCGTAAGTCCACTACCTGCGCCTTGCGGCCCAACTAATACAAATGATGATCCATTGTATGTGTATAACTGACTGTTACCTGAATCCCACCAAAAGTCACCCGATGTTAATCCTACTGGCTGTGTGGTTGAAACTTCTGCACCGCCTGTAGTTTTAAATTTTGTACCATCGTAAAACTTAATTTTTCCATTTGTTGAATCATGCCATATTTGTCCGCTAGTCGGCTTTGGCGGTTGTGATGTTCCGCTAAAGTTTTCTAACAAAAACAAAAAGTTTTCATTTTGTATTTCGCCGTATCCAGCGTAGTTTTTACCAACAAACGTTAAGTCTGTTGTTGTGTCAACGGTGCCATCTTGTACTACTACAAGTGTTGCTCCGCTGTATTTGTTAATCGTATAAGCCATGTTTCAACCCTTTAATTATAACTATATTTATCTTACACACTAGATACTAAGTTTTGGCTAAATGCCCAACTTCCACCTGATGTGACATATTCTTTTAATGATCTTGTTACACTAACTGTAACACTACCCGTTGCCGCTGTAAAGCCAATATCTTGTAATACTGATTCGTTTTGTACACCTGCGGCGTCTACTGCTATGAATGATTTTGTAGCAATTGCCGCAACATCAATACCTGTAACACTTGCACCACCTAATGTAGTACAGTGAATACGTGCTAGTGTTCCGTTAGCAACACTCGCGCCTGGAACTAGGTCATTCAATACTAGTCCAATTTGTGTATCATTTAAACCAGTAGAGTCCATACTAAATGAAATTGCCGAACCTGATATCGATTCATCAACATAAACTTTTGATGCCGCATCTGTATCTTGTGTTGGTTGTGCTATTCCTGCAATTTTACTGTTACTAAAGTTAACATCGCCACCCGCCGCTATTGTTAAGCCGCTTGCTCCGGTAATAGTGCTACCATTTAAATTAATGTTATCAACATCTAATGCTGTTAATGTACCTACATTTGTAAGACTTGAATTAACAATACCACTTCCAAGTGTATTAGAAGTAAGTACTGATGTTCCTGCAACTTTATATTCATTGCCTGTTGTTACATTAATATTCTCAGTAGTTGTCCAACTGTTTGTTGCTTGTATCCAAGTCCATTTTTTATCCGCGCCTGTTACCCTAACTACAATACCTGCATCGTCGACACCTGAGTCAGTTAATAGTGTACTATCACTTGTAATAGCAAGTTCAATTTGTTTATCTTCAACTCTTAATGTGCTAACATCAATACTTGCTGTTGCGCCTTCAACTAATAAGTTGCCCGTAACACGAATATCGCCTGCGACATCTAGTGTGTATTCCGGGGTGCTATCAAATATACCAACTCGTTTGTTCGCCGCATCAATGAATACTGCATCAACTTGCTGTGAACCAGCCGCTGTACTTGTAACTTTAATTGTATAATTTTCATCTAACTGTTGATTAGCAGTTACAAAAGAGTTTCCTAAAATACTTAACACTTGGTTAGCATTTGGTCCAATAGTAATACCAGCACTGTTACTTACTGTAAGTGATCCTGTAACAACGTTATCAGTAGTTGTACTTACAAAGTTATCTGCACCAACTTTTGTTCCGTCTGCTTTAATTAATGCTTTTGCCGCATCTACAGTACCTTCATAAATGAAGTTTGTTTTATCAATAATGTTAATACCTTTTTTGATATTACCTGTAATGCCTGTAATTGTATAACCAACTGCTGGAGTAAATTCTACATTACTAATTACTGCGACTCTTGCTGTAGTTCCGTCTGTACCGTTTCCTAAGTATAAACTTGCAAGTGTTCTACTTCTGTCTTGAGTATCTAAAACTGATTCAATTCTAAATCCTGTTTCACCTTGCCCTGCTTTATAAATTGGTCCTGCTAAACTTAAATCTGTTCCATCATAAAAGTAAAGTTGATTGTTAACATTGTCCATCCACAGATCACCAGCAACCATTGTAGGTTGTGTTTTTTGTACAAATGGTCCACCAACTGCTTTAAATTGTGTGCCTTGATAAACCTTTAAACGTGCTTCACCAGTGTCCCACCAAGTTTGCCCTGCTATCGGGTTTAATGGAGAATTACTATTACTAAAATTTTCTAATATCTTAATAAAATTTTCATTAAACGCTTCGCCATATCCAGTATAGTTTCTTCCTACTAATGTAAGCGAAGTACTGTTAATGTCAATTGTGCCGTCAATTAAATCTACTAGCAATGTGCCATCTGTTTTGTTTAGTTTATATGCCATTAAACTTTCCCTGTGTAAATTATATAGTTTAAGGACATAAACGGATTTAGTGTATCCATTGCTTGTCCAGTTGTTCCTGCAACTCCGCCACTTGTTGTTACAGCCTGGCCTGCATTTTGTCCTGTAGGTGCATCAAATGTAATTGATGATGCAGGACTGCTTGGTCCTTTTGCCGCATCCAAAATTGCATAAAACTGTGTACCTTCAACAACCATATCGTGTTCGTGATTTGGTAAGTTAGTACCTTGAATTGTAACGTTTTCTGCACCACCGCTATTACCAAGTTCACTACCTTGTAAGCCCGAGACTCTACTTGCGGCTGTGCCACCCATGTCGTCTAGACCCATTACAGTTCTACCGCGCATGTCTGGTAGTGCAAATCTTGCTACACCGTTATCACTTAATAGTCCTGACTGCTTGTATGTAAATCCAATTACTGCATACAGTTCCGGATAGTCTGCTTGTAATACTTCTTGACCGTAACATAGCAACCAAAAACTTGGTGCCGCAATACCTGCATAAGGCATCATTACACCTGGAGGATTAACTGGAACTGTTGACAGTAAATCTCGTCTACTAATTCTATATAATCCAACTTGTCCTTGTACCCTGTTAAGTAGGAATTCATCACTTGCATCTGCATTATTAGTATATGTCTTGTTACTAATAAAACTGTTTGCAATTGTTGTTTGGAATGTTTTAGTTGTTCCGCCTGTTTGTCCATCAAATACTAATGTAGGCGCACTAACTTCTCCTGCTAATGTAAAGTTTGTCGAACTTGAAAGTTTATCTGAACTGCCTGCTCTACCACTAACTTGCCCTGTAACATTACCTGTTAAGTTACCTACAAATGTTGTTGCATATATACCTGTGTATTTGTTTGCTTGTGAACCAATATTTCTAGTATTAGTTACGTCAGGAATAATATTTCTAGTTTCAGTATCGCCTATAATATTAATAGTGCCGCCGATATTTAAATCGCCTGCAACGCCTGCACCACCTTTTACAATTAAACTACCTGAACCAAAGTTTGTACTTGCTGTAACTCCATCAATTGTAATGTTACTGCTTACTTTAATATTACCTGTAACATCCAATGCTTCGCTTGGTGCTGTATTGTTAATACCAATATTTGTTGTTGAATCGACACGCATTACTGTTTTTGTAGTGCCTTGGTCGTTTACACGAATATCTAAACTAGAACCGCTTGCATTATGACTAATAATACCAATCTGTCCTTCAACACCTAATGTAACTTGGTTACCACTACCTACTATAATACCATCGTCTGTGTTTACTTTTAATTGGCTTGTTGTTGTGCTTACAACATCTCCTCTTAAGAAATTTGCAGCCGCAACTTTTGCGCCGCCTACAACTAAGTTTTCTGCTTGCTCTGCTGGTCCGTAGAATCTTGCGGATCCGCCGCCTGTAATATCTGCTGTACTTAAATTAATACCTGGATTAATTTGTCCAAAGCCATTAATTTGTGCCCTCGGTGTAAATGCATCTGCACTAATAATTGCAACTGGTTTAGCATTAATATCAACTTGAATTGCAGTATAGTCAATATTATCTTGTCCTAGTATCGATACAGGACTTGCTCCAGTGTTTAGTCCACCTGCATAGTTAGGACCAATAAGTGTCCACCCTGATCCTGTATACAAGTATAACTGTTGGTTATCTGTATCAACCCAAAGGTCGCCTGTTAAACTACTTGACGCTCCTGGCTGTGTTGTTGCTTTTTTAAGGCCGCCACTTGCTACCCAAGTTGTTCCGTCATACACTTTAAGTTGTTCATTACCTGAGGTGCTATCATACCAAAGTTGTCCTTCAACTGGACTTGACGGTGATGTTGTGTTAGCAAAGTTTTCTAATATCTTTAAGAAGTTTTGATTAAATTCAACGCCATAACTTGTAGTATTACGTCCAACTAAACTTAAACTAGTTTGTGTATTAATATCGTTATCTTCAACTGTAACGCTACCTTTGTTTGTTACGTCAGTGAAATTAATTGTATATGGCATCTATTATACTCCTGACAAACTTTGTACACGCACTGTATAATCAATTTGAACTAATCTGTTTAAACTTTTTTGTACAGGGTGGAAAATAACATGTGTGATCAATCTACCTTCGCCATTTGGACTATAACTTTTAAGACCTAATTCATCAAAAACATAAAGGTTAGTAGTATCTGTAGCAGTATCAAATGCATCTTGACCTTCTGGTTCTCCATAATCTAATAAGCAAGTTACAACAATGTCTGTGTAGTTTGTTCCACTAACATGACGTGTTTCAATTTTATTTCTTACAGGATCTGTATTACTTGTACTCCTGTCATCTACTACTTTAGTAAATGTTTGGTTGTACAAACTAGCATTTGTTCCTGTGCTGTTTGGCGTTAAGTATGTAATAATACCTGTTGGGTCAACACTTGTGCCACCATTACCAAAACTCATTTCGTATATCATGCCTTGTCCTTGATTAGCAAGGCTTTCAGCAAGTGCAATACTCATATTCTCATAATGGATAGCATTACGTTTATCAACATACACTTCGCCAGATCTAGGATCGTGTATTTTGATGTGACCGTTAACTACTACGCCGCTTTTATCATTTAATTTATCTGTCATGTTTTTCTCTCACTGCTACTTGTATTTATTTAGGTAATTCCGATGTTCTTGCTTTAAGAAACTTCGCAACGTCATTTTCTGCATCTGCAAGGCTTTCTCCTGCTTTAGTCCACGTTTGTCCTACACGTCTTATCACTGTTACTTTTTGATCCTGTTCTGGCGTTACTGCTAATTCCAGTGTACTGCCACTTAGAGTAAACTCTACTGGTAATGTAACATCACCTTCGGCACTATCTTGGGCAATAAACCTAGTTACAAAGTTTCCACTAGTATTTTTAGTGTCTACTTGATAACTACTTATCGTATTTTTACGAAGTCTTCGACCAGCAACAAACACTTCAAATTCATTTACACCTTGTGTAGGAGTAAAGTCTAATTCATATGACGCTGTTGTACCATCTGCTGTAAACACCTGTGTAAGTGTTTGATCAGTATATGGAACGTTTTCGCCCGGACTTTGATCTCTTACTTCAGTTCCACTAGCAATTAATGCATTTACGCCAGTACCTAAAGTACCTCTACGTATTTGACGTAAACTATTTCCTTGCTTCACGTAGTACTCAATTCTTTCACCGTTAATAAACACAACACCTGGTATTTGTTTCTTTTTACCTGGTTCTGGTAAGTTAGATGCATCAACTAGTTCAATTCTAGTATCCCACCAATTAAGTACCTGTGCTAATTTATACTTATTCGCATTGTCCAATCGCTTGTAGTGAACACGGTTCAGTATATCTTTAAACTGTCTAAATCCAAATCTGTGTGTTAATTGTTCTTCACCAAATTGTATAAATTCAACCTTATCATTTGCACTTAGTTGCTGTATAATTTTTACGTGCATTTGATCTTCAGTTACATAGTAATCAACATTTGGTGCTAATTTTGTACCGTTTAGTATTACCCAAACATATTCTGAATCTTGTGCTTTGTGTCTTAGTTGCACCTTTCCGTTACTAAAGTTAATATACTCTTTGTAATTTGCTGTTCCTGGTACTAATACTGTACGATTTACTAAGTTGTACTTGATACGTTCAATGCCTTGTACATCATGATTACTAAACGAAGTAATCTTAATTGTTTCACCTAATGCTGGTGCTGTATCAAAGTAAATTTTGCTTCTGTCTTGTAAGAATTTTTTAGTACTATCTGCACCAACTCCTATATATCCAAATGCATACTCCCCGTCTGAACTAAAGAACACATCTAGTTTATCATTAACTGAAGCAATACCTGCAGATAACTTAACACTGTTGTTTGAACTATCCCACCTGTATTGAATATTCTTTACAAGCAATTCGCTGTTTAGATAAACTTCAACATCTTCGCCCCTAACGCTGTTAGCAAAGAACTGCCATTCTTGGATTTGATACTCTCTAGTTGCCGCATTTGTAATTACAAAGTCAACATTATATCCTGCATCTAAAATATTGTTGTTTACTTCAACTATAGCATTTTGTGCAGTCGGTAATCCACCAACTAGTGCAGGAGCAACATCAAATATTGTTGTTGAACCGTCACCTACTAAAGTCTGTACATTAGTTGCACTAAAGTTAGTTGCTGTTGTATAAAACAATCCATAGTCTACAACTTGTCCTGTTTGCGGAGCAGTATCAAACGTAATAACAAACCAATTGTCTGTTCCTTTAGACAATGTTGAAATAATTGGTTGTCCATCAATAGTAACATAATGGCTTACACCTGTTTGATATTTTAAATTAGTTACATATGTATTTGTACTTCCGTCTGCAACAAATTTATTAATATCTAAAATCTTTTGTCCGCTAACTCCTACACCAACTATACTTAATACTTTACCTGCTGTTGGGGATGTAGTAAAAGTAATTGTATCATTAACATAATTTATTGTATAACTTGTATTAGCAACTGGTACATTATTAAGTGTTACAAATACTGCTTCACTATTATGTGGATGAATACCAATATTATATGTTTGAGTTGCTCCGTCTGTTGCAAAGAACTGTGTTTGTACATTACTTGTGCCGTCATCTGGTCTGTGGAATACTTTAATGTCTACAGTGTCAGCAATTTTACCTGGAACTAATTCTTCCGGGCCTGTTGTTGTCATCGGAGTAATAAATCCATCACCGTCTACAATAATTTCACTTGCATCAATACCTTTAGCATTACTATATGATAATGCACCACCAGTTAATTCAGTATCATAACTAAATGGGTCTGGTCGGAAACTACCGTCACTAGTTGTTTTTCTAATAATAAAGATATCGTCGTCTTTACTAGTTATTCCAAGATTTTGAATGTTAAATTCAGTTAACGCACCGTCGCCTGTAATACTAGCCATAACTGCATTAGGGTTAGTAGGACTACTAGGATAGTTAGCATCATCAAGTCTTACATTATTCTTGTATACGTTATACACAACATTATTTTCTAATGGTGTAGTCCAAGTAAGTATCGCTGTTGATCCATCTAAGTAGAATATTAAATCTTCATATGTTGAATCGTAAAGATCATATGCATCAGTGCCAAAGCCTTTGGTTTCAAACCCGCCAATACCTGCAAAATCAAAACTCTTAACTTCAACTCCGCCAAAATCTACACCTTGCATTAGTTGCGAAATGTCTTTACCAATCATTCCGTCAATTGGTTTATAGTACGATTGCACTCTATCTTGTGCTGTTAGTAGATCAGGTGCTAACTCATAATCAATTTTAACTGTTTTAGTTAGTAATGGAGGTGTAGTAAATGTAACTTTACCAATTTTTCTAGTATATCCTTTAGTAACATCAGTATAATTATTAAACATATATTGGCTTTTTAATAATTCTACATTATCAATATAAATTTTTATTTTTGCACCATTTAAATTCATTGGCCAATTTAAATCATAAATTGTAGTTACAGTATCACCTGTAAATGTTTCTGTTCTTGCAACTTCTAGGTAATAAGGAATACCACTTACTCTATCAAATCGTGATATAATATGTGTTCCTCTAACTTTACCATTGCCAAGCACTGCTCTAGCAGTTGCCGTTGTTCCACCATCCGCAACACTACCGTTTAATATAACTTCAGGTGCTTTCAAATATCCAGTACCTGGATTAGTTACTTCAATCTTTGAAACTTTTCCTGAATTTAAAAATGCTTTTGCTGTTGCACCAGTGCCGCCACCGCCTTCGATACTAACTACTGGCGGTAATGTATAAAGTGTTCCTGCTTTACCAATTGAAATTTCTTTTATTTCATATCCGCTATTCTGTAACCAATGTTTATCTGGATAAGAACTTGTACCATTTGGAATATTTGTAAGCAGATTGTTTTTAACTTTAGCAGATGAACTAGTAATTTTCTTCATACCAAAGTTATATTTTGGTGGTAAATCAAAATCTGTTACTACACTATTAGTTGGATCTATTTTTTCATAACTAGATACATATTCTCTAATTTTTGTTTTGAATGGCTTAACTTCGTTAATGTAATCTTGGAAGTTTTCAATGTTATCATTTTTAAATGTAACTTTTTGCGCCAGTTCACCAACATTGTGCTGTGCTTTAATAAACGAAGTTTTAAATGCCCAATCAATATTAGGTTGCTCACTAAACGCATAACGTAAACTAGCAATAAACAATTCGTTATAATGTACTTCTAAGTTATCTATTAGAATGTGGTCTCTAAGAGTTTCTAGAACTACTCGTGATTCTGTTACAGGTTGATTATCATAAAACGCTGTATCAAATGTATCAGTGTCAAACCCTGTTTTATTAACAGTTGTATTATATAAGTTTTCACTAAATTGGATTGTTGCATTTTGTTTACCAACAACTTTATAATTTTGTGTATAATCTTCAGTTTGCAGATCTGCAAATTTTTCTAATAGTAACCAACCGCCTGATCCTACATTGGAAATTTTAACAGTATCACCTATATCATTCTCAATTGCAGTTAATTGATAACTAAAATCAATTAACGAATTAATTTCAGTAAATTCGCTATATCCTGTTTCATACCAGTTTGCATAATTCCAATATAAATTTGTATCAAATCGTTGACTTACTGTTCTATTCCATTTTGTACCATTGTAATTATACATTGACCATTTATTTGCAACATTTATATCACTTGATACTAGTACACTAAAGTTTCTTATTACAAGTACTGTAGTGTCGTCATATCCAGTACCAGGATCAATAATATTAACTGTTATAATCTGTCCTAATTCATTAATAACTGTTTCAATAACAGCATCTTTACCAATGCCTGTTACAGTTACTTGTGGTCCTAAACGCAAACCGCCCACTGTTGAAACATATGTTGGATCAACATATCCTCTGCCTGGATTTGTAATAGCAACACTTGTAATTTTACCATCAATTACTGTTGGAGTTAATATCGCAGTAATTCTTTTAGCAATACCAACGAAACTAAGATCTTCATATGTATCAATTTTTACATCATATGTACGTGAACTTGCAAGCGGTGCTGGATCGCTCTTGGTTAAATCACTAATATTAAACTCGTCTACAATAATATAGTCTATTAAAACGTCATTTACTCGTTCAATTACTTCTTTATATGCTTCGGACTTATTAATAAACATAGATTGTCGTGGATTGTTATTAATTCCATACTTGGCTTTAGCACTAAGTTTTGGATCTGGTACTATTCTAAATTGTGAGTCATAGCCAATTAAACTATCAAACCATTTACGTTCAATATCTCTGTTAGGTTTACTAGAACCAATGCCTTGTGTTAGCATTTGGTATTCGTTATGAATATTTTGATCTACGTTATCAAGTGTAAAGTAACGTAAATTAAATGCAACATTATTACTACTTAATAAAGCCTCGCAGTTAAACAACACAAATCTATCTTTAGCCATTAAGCCTACAAATTTATGCCCTTGTCCAACTGGATCTTCGATTAAACGCTTTACATCATATGCTGTAATACGTCTACCTTCTACATTAGGCACAACTCGCTTGTTTGCTACCCAATAAAAATACTTTGGCTTGTTAGTTTTTGCAATGCTATCCCACACTAATCTTTGTGAATATATACTATCGCCATATCTACTTGTTCCACTAACGCCTGATGCAATACCTGCTTCACTGTCTGCTAAAATATCCCATTCGCTTGGTAGTATATCACTTTCAACCCATTCGTAAACTTCTACACTTGTACCAGGAAATACTTCGCCCCAATAATTTGTTTGATATGTAATATTATTTTGCTGATAGTTATAAAACTTAACTGCACTTAAATCCCACCATAACTTTCCAACATATTCTCTTCCCCATGCATTATTTTCATCAATAACTACAGTATCATTGCCTATACTAAATGCCGCTGGGTCGTAATGTGTTTTATAAGAAATTTCTTGTTCTGCAGGTCCTGCAATTTTTCCTTGCACAGGATCAATATAATCTAAATCTTCAATAAGTGTATTTGTTTGTATATTATATAAAAATGCACTTTTAATTTTATTGATATCTACTTGATCAACTGGACTTCTATGTGTTTTCCATGATTTTGCACCTAGTGTTTTTCTAAAGTCTACAATCATACCTTGGAATGTATTAAGATCAGTAACTTCAGGCATAGCAGTATAAACATGATTATTATTCATTAACAAGTTTTTACCAAAGTTAACGGCTAATGGTTCATCAATAATAAACTCTTGCGAGAATAGTAATGATTGATTAATTCTTTCGTACATAAAGATAACACCACTATCCATATCTGTTGATTTAAAGTTAGTAAACTCGTCATCAAATACAGTTGTGTTAAGATCAAAAGTTGTTGGTATTTCAATATTACCGTTTAGCGAAGTTACTGCTAACTGATTACCGTCAAAGTTTAAATATGCACCAAAGTGTTCTGCTTGTTCGCCGTTTGGACTAAACACTTCTTGAGTTAATGCAAACTTTCCGTTTACAAGTGTGTATACATATACCTTGCCTTGGTCTTTTTTCCTATCGTCATTGTAAGGTTCACCAATAGCAATCATTTCACCATCGCTACTAACACTTACACTATCACCAAATCCTGTGTATGAACTTGTTGAGTTCCAATCAAAATCAACACCTGTTGGTAACATTGATGAATTATCTTCATACGGAGGACTAATAACTTGTGATACTGTCATTTGGCCTCCTGGTAATCTTCTGTAGACAACTATAACACGCTCGCCTGTACTATCATTACCTTCTATTTTAGAACTTACTAGTAATACTTCACCGTCTTTTGATTGATCAATTTGCCTTGCAAAATCTCTAATTCCAAATTCAGGATCAAATACTTCTTCACCAATAATTCTATTTGTGCCTGCTGTTGGAATATAACCAACGTGTGCTGAGCCAGTTGTTACAAGTTCCCAATCTACTGCAATAAATGCAGAACCACTAGCAATATTTCGTGTTGCTTTATAAAGACTACCGTTATATTCTATAATTTCATTCTGTTTATAAAATACTCCTGAATCAAATACTCCTCTAAAGTTTGGATCAATATCTAATTGCCATTCATATGAACTAGTAACAGTATCTACAACTACACTACCGTGTTTAACAAAATGTATACTGCCTGAATTTGATTGTGTGCCTGCACCTTTAGATGCAACAAGCAATCTATATAAATTATCTACTTTAGTAAATTGTATAGTGTCACCAAGATTAGCATATGCCTTTCTTTCAGGAACTGTAAAATGAGATTTAACTTCAAACTGTATTTTATCATTTAGATCATAGATACTAAACATACCTTCTTGTTCTAATCCACTTGCTAATGTACCAGGTCCTGATGCAATAGGAAGATTAGTAACTAATTGCCAGTCGTTATTATTTGATGCTGGAATATTTGCTTCACGAGATATACCCTGTAATGTTGTTTCATTATAGAACCAATATTCAAAATCTGATAGTTCACTTATGCTTGCATCTGCAAAATTACTAGATTCTTGTAAGACAATAATTTTACCTAAGCGTGTTCCTGAAAGTGAAACTCCACTTATTCTACCCATATTACGCTTAATAGAACCGCGTACACGTAAAATATCTGCTGATTCATTATAGTCGTTGCCTTTACTCCAAGTACCTGTTATAGTTTTTACATAAATCCTAACTGTATTAAACTGTCTTTTGTAGAAAGTAATTATTGCAGTCGCGCCGCCAACACTATCTTCAACCTGGTCGCCTATAATTGGTTCAAATGGTAATTGCTGTGCTTGATCAAATTGATCAAACGTAAAATCAATGTAACCGTCCCATAGATCATAAACTGTATGTTGTTTATTAAACAACTCTTTGTTCATTACTGTATCAGTAAAATTAGTATTTCCGCTAATTGTATCAACTATCATATTAAACGTATCACCGTTTGATAGTGTATCAGTAAATGACTTATTACCTCTCACTGTCCATAGTTGGCTTGCTTGAAGTGCAAACACTTCTAATGGGTCGCCTTCATATGTTAATGTTTGTGCAAATGCCGCTTGATCTAGCAAAGATAATGTAGCACCAGAACTAGTAGCATCGTCTAATGCTAATTGTCTAGTGGCTGTAATATTATGATAAATGTTTGCTTGGCTTCTGCCGCTAATAGTTGTAAGTAAATCTTGATATACTAACCCGTGACCAGGATCAACAAAAATATTTGTACTTTCATCACTAGTTTGATATTGCGGTGTAGTAATAAACCAATAGCCGCCTAAGTTACTTGTTAAACTTACATAATCTTCAATGTAATCACCAATACGTATTGTACCAACAAATACTGATCCTGCTTGCTCAAAAGTTCCATTTACGTCGGATAGATAAACTGTACATGTTGTTAAATTGTTTGCTACATAAACTATTTGGCCACTAGCAACACTACTTGAAAGAGTATCGCCAACTTGTGGTAAGTTAACAAAATTTTCAAGTACTAATACATTGTCAACCTTATATTCAACGTTGTGTGTACCTGTAATAAATGCATTGTCAATGACTGGGTACTGTCCGTCAAATGGTTGTACATCAGTTGTACTTCCTTGTATACTGAGTTTACTATGGTTGTTCCATGCTAATACAATATCATCACCAACTGCACTTCCTTCGTATGCATTAATTGGTGCTCTTATTAACATGTGACTAACTAACCTATCGTTAATTTTATAATCACCTGTTTGTAATAAGTTTACTAATGTACTATCGCTGTCTGGTACAAGTTCTAAATATGAATCAAAACTTCCAAATTGTATTGAGCCGGTTGCAGGATCAATATTTTGAATTGCTTTATATAAGTTTGGACCGTACTTTATAATTTGACTTTTTGTATATGCAACACCTTGTTGGAATTCACCTTTGTAAAAACTATAAGTGTTTGATGCTGTCGGAGATCCGACTGCTAAGTATTTTCCGTCTGGACTAAGTGCAACACTCTCACCAAAATTCATTGACGTTGCTGGCGTACTACCATCATATGCATCTGCAACGTTTGTTGGGGCTTGGATAATTTGATCTAATACAAAGTTTGTACTATCATTTGGGCGAGCATAAATGTGTACTTCGCCATTGCCTTTAAACGGTATACCAATTGCCATTTTGCTGTTAGCATCATTAACGCTTAATGAATGTCCAAAGCCATGCTGAGTACTATCAAGTTGTAATGAACTTAGAATTTGTTGATGCTCTGCATACACTGGCGTGTTTTTAAGTACTGTCCACTTTTTGTTATCATCATCATCAATCCATAACAATTCGTCTGTACTTAAATTAGCAGTAATATTTGCATTTGCATCATTTATTGTTGCTGTACGCTGAGTTGTAAATATAGTAATGGTTCCGCTGACTACTACAGTTTCGTCAATTTCCATCCAATCACTATTAGTAGTTGTAAATGATACTTTATTACCTTCTACTTTAGTTGCTTTATAAAATCCATCTAGTGTAGTAAGAGCAGATGTGTTTGCATTGGTTATACCAAACACGTCACCTACTGTAATTTGTCTTGCAGTAAAGTTTAATGTTAGTGTAACTGTGTCGCCAACTGGAACAACTGTTTCAATACGTAATGCTGTTTCGGTATGTTGTATAACATCCCATGTTTGATTATCAGTTGCTACCCAAATATAATCATTTTTATTAATATCATTAATTGCAAATCCAGTGATACTATCTTTTGTAAGGACTGCACGACTAACGTCTTCGCCTGTTACATAACCTACAGTTTTAACATATTCATCGTTAGTGTACTTCGTAGGTATTTTGTTTGTATCGTAGTTACTTGGTTTTAAGAATACATCATAGTTTGGAATTCTGTAAATTAAATCTGTTGGAGCACTAGGTAATGTTTCAACTAATGAAATTGGTTGTGGAGATAAATTAAATTTAGATTCATCTATTTGCCATTCAATTTCTTCAAAATTATCTGTTGCACCGTATTGGCTATTCTTAACTGCCCATTCTTCATAAAAATCTACTGATTCTTTATCAGCACTAGCCAAAGCATCAAATAGTTTATCAATACTATTACGTGTTCCTTTGTCTGCTATAAATCCTTGATAAAATTTATACTGTGACACATCATCATTAATAATATTTTCTAGATATTGACGCTTTTGATAACCTATCAAATGCTGTGCCATTTTTTGCTGTTCGCTATCAAAATTGTCCGAGTCAAGATCGTAAAAGTCTGTAAACTGATTAACTCTATAATCAAAGTTTGTATATAATCCTGCACTAGGCTTGCCAGGCATTCTGTTCCATTCAGCCGGTGTAAACTTTTCGGCGCCAACCACCTTGCCAATAGCAGAATAATAAAATTCTTTGTAACGCACTGTATCGCCTATAGCATAATCTTTGTATGTTTGCCATTCTGTAACTTCTGCTTGATCATAAACAAATCCCGGAATGTTTAAAGTACCATCCCATCCTGCAGTTCTGTAACCCAATACCTTGATACGATCTTGTCTATATCCTGATGCTGGAGAATAAATTACATCTTTAAAATCAGATACATTATCAAGTACAGCAACGTGTTCAACTTGGATTAATGGAAGTTGAACAAAGTAAATTCCTTCAGCAGTATTTGCTAAATTAATTGCAAAATCATTTGTTTGTCGTGTTAGTCTTGTATACTCTGGGTCTAAAGATTTTCCTGAACTATCTTGAAGTGAGTAATCATAAAAGTTATCTGTTAAATTGTCAACTACTGCATATGGTCTGCTAAATCTAAGTTGATTAGCACTAGGGCTTATTGCAATAATAGTTCCAGCCGCCCAATTTTGTGTAGTCCAATATAAAAACTCTTTTGCACTATATCGCCAATCTTCAACAATTCGTGATTCCTTGTTATAATAATCAAACTTGAATCCTGCAGTATCCAACTGTTTTGCATAGCCTAATACAAAGTCAATAACTTCTTGTATGTCATCATAAATTGTTCCGTATGGAACTTCAGTTACTGTATCTACAAAGTTTTTACGGAATAATGCTGTTGCTCCGCCTCGCACAGGTAAGTCTGGAATCTTAGTAAAGTTTTCAGGTGCAAAAGTTGCAGTCGAAGTATGATCTACAATAACCTTGTAAAACCCCTGAGTATGCCTTACATATTTGTTAACTGTGTATTGTTTATTTGAGTCCCAGTCTACAAATGGTTCACTAACGCCGCCTACATTAAAGGCCGGGTCATTAGTACGCGGTTGTGCTTGTTGTATTTTGAAAGTAGGTCTATTACGGTCATATCCTCTTACTACATAACCATAACTTTGTTTTTCTATAATTACACCACTATAAGAAACTGTGTCAATAGGTGAACTTGAGTTTAAGAAAATTTGGAAGTTTTCCTTAGGTAAAAATACATTACCTTTGTTAAACGGAGTTCTGCTATCTAATAAAAACTTTAATTTATTGTTGTCAGTAAACGCACCTAGTTTTGTACCTAGTTGATATTTTAAGTTTTTTACTTGTTCTTTATAATCAGTTGTTGATATTTTACTATTTGATAGTGTATAATTTATAATATAATCAACTAGTCCACTGGTGTAAACTCTAGTAGTATCGCTATAAACATTACTAAAAATTAAATCAGTTAATGATATTGAACGTTTAGATTCACTGTAAATAATTTGCCCAGATAAGTTTTTACTAATCCTTGAAGTGTCCCACGCAAGCGACATAAATTTAGCAGGACGATTTAATAGCCACGATTTAATAATACTAAATGCATAATCGCTACTATTTCTCCAAGCGGTTTCTGTTGGAGCATGATCACCAAATTTAAATCCTAATTTTGTGTAGGAAGAAATATATTCGTTTGCATAGTTTGATTGCAACGGGCTTAATAGATTACCAGTTTCGTCAACAGGTATATGCTTTGTCAATCCTGGTCTAATATAGTTTTCTAAATATTTTGCAGGCTTACCAGGCTCTGTAACTTTGCCTGCTTCTAGGTCTCCCCAAAGTATTAAGTTATTACTAGTATAAGGTGCTGGACCATAAACAGTATTCCACCATAATGGCTTTTCTATAAATCCTAACATCTTCCACGGAGTTGTATGTGGAGTATCTGTATCAAATGCCGTTTTGTATACTGAACGCCAAAATCCTGTTAATTTTTCACCTTTTGGTCCTGACATATATGAATAATTGTAAGTAAAACTATCAGTAGTTTCCCAAAAAGAATTTGAAGTGTAATCTAATCCACCTAATGATTCGTTCCATTTAACAAAATCACTAATTAAAACATTATTAATATGTTCAATAGAAACTTTTGTAGATCGATTGGCACCTGGAATAAAACTATCTACATCAAGCATACCACTACTGTACGTAGATTTAATATTATTGTAAATTCTTCTTTCTAAATCTAGAATTAAGTTATCTCTATAATCATTAAATGCAACAGTTCTACTACCGTCGTGACCGATAATAATTTTAGTTGGAGTTCTATAAGTATCGTCAGTAATGATTTCAGGAACAAATGCAGGATACAATCCTAACTTTGTTGGAGTACTTGGAATAAAACATCCATCTGTACTTTCGTATTCAAATATTTCAATTAAGTCGCCATCTACTTTAGTTGCTGTAATTACAGCGAAGCCATCGGTATTAAACGTATAATCTCTGCCGTGTGCTAATTGTACTCCATTTTGATAAATGGTTACTGCTTTATTACTTAATGTAGTTTTGTCAAATGTTTCTGATAAACTAAAGAAAGTATTTTCAGTATCGTACACTGTAAATTCTAATCGTTTATTTCCTAAGAAAGCAACCATATCACTAAAGTAAAATGGATCATTTATAGTCTTAGTACTAACTACTTCGTGTAAGATTTTATCAACGTGTGTTTTAATACTACCATCATAACCTAAGTTTCCAGCAACTTGAATAAAAGATCTTTTAAATGTTCTAAACTCATTTTTAGCATAATCGAGTGCTTTTACTACGTTTGCTTCTTTTGTAGTGATATGATATAACGGATTATTAATTGGTCCTGCATGTTGTACAAATTTCTTACCAACAGTGTTAGTATTACCTAAACTTCCTAAATTACTATTGCCCGGAAAAATTCCTGCAAAGTCCGGCAAGTCTTCAATCATACTAAACACATGATCATTAACTTCACCAAGAGTAAACGTAGTCAAGTTTACATTATTTGGATTATGTTCTAAGTTAATTGGAAACTCATAAAAACCATTTGCATTTTTCTTTGTATCTGAAGACGTTCTTAGGATAACTGTATCGCCTATACTTAATGCTTTATTAAATACTACAAATGCTAATCCGTTTTGTCGTGAAATAGTATAATCAAAATTGTGTGTATTATTAACAAGTACACTACAAGTTAAATCATTTAAATTGCCTGCATTGTTATATACATCAATTTCAAGTTGACTAACCGAAGTTTCAATATCATACTGTCTAATTACTTTTTGTGTTGATTCTGTCTTTGCTTTTTCCCATCCATTTTTATAATCAAAAGCATTTAGTGAAGTGTATTTTCTTAAAAATCCAGTATCACTATTTACAGTTAACACTGATATAGTTTCTTGGTGTGTAAACTTTTCTGTTAATAAATCAAAGTTAAATGTAATATCACCCACATTAGTTAATGCACGGTACGTTATTGGAAACCCTAATTCTGTATCTATTGTTCCTGTACCTATTTTATAACTAAAAATCTTGTTACCACTAAAAGTTGTTGTAGTATACGTTGTAGTATCTGAATAACTTATTCCATTAGCATTAAACAAATCAAACAATGGTTGTTGATTTACTTTAGTTTTTAATTGTCCTAAATTCCATTTTGTACCATTATAGTGATAATGCTTACCTGCATTGCTAGTACCTTTTTTAACCAATACTACTTCATTTTCTAATGGTAATGAATCAGTATCTTCTATTAATGCAATTTGAGATGTTGTAGAGTTATGTTTAATAAATTGAACTTTATAAATTTTACCAGATGCTCTAATATCTTCTTCAGCAGTAAACAGAATACGCATGCCAGCAGTAACATCAACACCATCGATATTAAAACCTGATGAACCTTCTATGTCTGAAAAAATATCTTTTGTAACTGTATCAATTAAATCAATATCATTTTTCTTTTCAGTACCAAAATTAAATAATTTTAATCCACTGTTAAATTCAATAATTGGACGCTTTGCTCGTTGTGCTTGATTTACTAACGCACTTTGTCCGTTAATTTCTTCACTTTTTTCAATAACTGATTTATGATACCATTTGTTATTTCTACTCCACGCATTTTTATCTGGAGAGTTTCTATTAACAACAATATAATCCTTTGTAGCACTATAAGATGCCGCGTTACCAAAAGGTAAACTATCAAAACTTTCAGCATCAAACTCAATAGGTACGTCAGTAGCATATGATAATGATATAACAAGATCATCTGTGTTAACTAAATTAATAGAATCGCCTACGCCTTCTACAATCCAATTACCGGTTGCATACTTTACAGGCTCAACTTTTCCTAAAAAGTTTAATTTCATACCATTTAAAAGTTCTACACCTTTTGATGTTGTATATTTTGCTTTACCAATAATTTCTGCGCTAACATCGATTTCTGTTGCTTCGTCAACTTCTGCAATTCTAATAATGCCGCCGGAATTAATGTTGTTACTATTTTGATAATACAACCTAGTTGGAGCATTAAACGGTACAGTAAACGATAATATACCTTCTTCAATATTATTATTACTAATACCTGTTTCGTATATAGTATCAGCATCCAAACTACGTTCTGTGCGGATAGTAAACGGCATGTCTATTGCACTAATGTCAAACTTATAAGTTTGGCCTTTATATAATTCTATTGTAGGATTTTGTGTTAGGTTACTGTTAATAACATAAGAAAGATTATCACCATTTTGAATACTTGCAACAGTAAATGTACTTGTTACTTCAGTACTTTGCCCAGCAACATTAATTGCCGTAGGGCCATTTGGTAACCAATAATATTCACGGAAGTTAGTTAACATATCCCAATTTAGATTTGGGTTCCAAGAATAAAATTCAGCACTGTTTAATAAACTATGGTTATCAACGTTGCCGCCGAATGCATTAATTTGATTAATATAATCATTATAGTCTTTATAAAAAGTTACATTATCATATAAATCTTTAGAAAGTACTGCGGGCTCTAATTGATAATTAGTTCTATCAGCACTTACATCGCCAACATAATTGTCATTATTTCTATAAGACTTAGCAGTTGTTCTGCCATAGTACCCGTTTAATTTTTGTGCTGTGCCTGGTTGTAAAATTTGATCAAGTGTTGCATCTAAAAACTTATTATTTTTTAATGTACGAAAATACTTGGGTAACAAGTTATTTGAATTAAAAGTTTTTTTAGTATCGCCGTTTGTTGGCAACGGATTTTCATTTTGATTATCATCGTAAGACATTAGTAACTATACCCTCCGCCACTTGATCCACTTGATCCACTACTTGAACTACTACTTGAGGACATAGCACCTGATGAACTAATTGTACCTGCTTGCGATGCTGTACTTGTAACACCTGTATTGGTTGTTTCTTGACTTGCTGTAATAACATTGCCGGTCGCCTTTAATCTGCTTGCTGTAATACCATCTATAATTTCAACATTTTCAACTGTTGCTGAACTTATAAACACTTCGTTTGATTCTGATTTAATTTCAAATAAACTACCAAATGATTGACTTTGTTCGTTCGGTACAATAACAATACTAACAATATCTGGAGTCATTTGATTCATAATATATGTTGAAAGTTCTGAGAAGTAAAAAGACTCACCAAACTCCCAATTGTCTAAATTAAAGTAAACATTAATTGCTTCAATAACTCTCGACTTAACATCGTTATTGTTAGTAACTACGTCAGAGTTGACTACTACTTTAAATGTTGCTTGCAAACTTGTCTCCGCAGATGTGCCAAACAAAGGCTTATATTTTACAGGATGATAAATTATTTCATCACTAATTGATTTAATTTTACCTAACTCAACTCCGTATGTACGATACATTTCATCACTACTTGGTGGTAATGGTTCTGTTGTTAAGTTGCCTTGTAAGAATTGTCTATATGCAATGTCATATGTTCGTGTAAGTAAATACGAATCCATAATGTTACTTGCCGACGGGTCAATACGTTGATTGTAATCAGCACTATGTAAATATCTAAATTTAAGTCCTGCTCGACCAGTATATCCCCTATAGTCTTTAATAACTGTTAAGTTTTTCTTTGCGGCATCTAGTTTATAAAATAATTTAGTATCCATTGTAAAGAATATTTGTCCTGCTGTATATGCAGAGTACGCACCAATTCCACCTACAGTTGCTTTTACTTGAATTCCTTCAATTGTATTATCAACATATCTATAATCTTCTACACCGTCACTAGTTGAATATTTCTTTTGAAAGATAAACTTTGTACTAGCATTCGTAGTTTCGTCAACAATGTCATCAAAGCCTTGTGGATTATCAATAACGCCGTCGTCATCTGCATCAAAGAAACTAACTTCAATACGCTTACTATCAACATAGCCTTCTGCATCTCTATATTCTTTTACAATTTCCCAATTATAGTTTGAAGTAAACGGGGTAGATACATCTGGTTTGTTATTAATATTTAAAACTTCAATTTTATCTTTAATAACTTTACCTGTTTTATTATCATAAATTTTATCCGAACTATCATAATAAAATTTAATCTCTTTATCACTTTCAAAAACATATCTCATTGTTCTGTAAGTGATGTCATACCGCTCACCGTCTGTTTTAAAATATAGTAACCAACTAGCATCTAAATTTTGATTACTTGAGTCACCAGTTTTACCTGTACTAAAATTTGACACACTGTCAATGTTAGTTTCAGTAATAATTCTCCATTGACGTGTTTCAACATCATATCGCAATCCAAATGTATTTGTTGCAAATGCTTGATCGACAATTTGTGTTTTAACTGCATCTGTGATTACATTTGTAAGTTTTGGTTTTACTTGCTCTAAAATTGCTAGGCTTGGAATTAAATCGTTTAATACAACTGGTCCTAGTCCTGTTGATCCAACTATTGTACCATCACCTGTTACGCTAATAACTTTAGTCCAAATGTATGTAACTGCTCCTGGGTGGTTTGCACTACCTTCCATTAATTTATTTTTATCAGTTGTCATAAAATGATAACCTGCTGGAGCAACAAATTTAATTAATGTTCCTGCTTCAATGAATCTTAAATTATTTGCTGTAAATGTTCCAACTTTAAATTTAGTACTATTACTATCAGTAATATACCCAGTAGTTCGGTTTGTATCTTGTGTAGAACTATTCCAATTAACTCCTAAATCAGTAATAAGAATTTTTGTAAAGTTTTCTAAATAATAATTATATAATTTTCTATCACGTATAATTGGTTCAATAGTATTCGTAATTGCTTGTTCAATATCAGTTGTTGTAACAAAATTAAAATTAGTTTTTAAATTTTTTGTTTCTTTGTAAAGCACACCATCATTGCCAAACAAGTTAGTACTAGAATATTTTCCAGTAGAATCAACTAAGTCAAAATATCTACTAATTCCACTTGCATTTCTATTAACTGTTTTTACTTTTACAATTTCTTGGCTAATTCCAAGCGGAGCAACGTTATAGTCTTCTGCGGTAATCATTCTATTTTGTGTATAGTATGTTGCTGGTGCATTTGCCTTAATGCTTTCATCACTTTCACTTACACTACTATTTGATATTGTGTATCTTAATTGTAATGTCATCGAAAGTGTTTCAGGAATACCTACTGCACTTAGATACGGTATATCAATTTCAATACCTGTCATTTCGCTTGGTTTAATTGTATATCGTTTATTAGCACTTGTGCGATAAACTGCTTTAAATCTGCCTGTAGGTAGATTGCCAAAAACACCGTCACTAAAAACTAAACTAATTCTATCTTGTACTCTTGTTAATACACTGTACAAGTTTCTAATATTTTTGTTTAAACTATTATAAATTACGTTGTTACCTTCTACTGAAGATACTTTTGTCCAATATTCTGATTCACGGCCATTTTCATCTAATTTAAAAAGCCAAACATCTTTGTTGTTAATATCAGTTGCATCAATGTCAATTTTTTGATTGCTACTTGGATTGTTTATACTAAATTGTCCTTCATCCATCGACCCTTGTTTGAATGAAGTAAAAAATCCTGTGTTTGTACTTGCTGGACCTTGTCCGTCATTTTTATAAAGCATAGCAAAACTGTTGCCAACAATAGGAATTTCTTCTTCTAATGCTCCACTAACAATATCACTACTAACAACCTCAAATGGTAATGTTTGTCCTTCTATTGTTTTAGAAAATGCATACTTAGGAATATCTGTGTTAATAGCATTAAATCTATATTGTTCATGTTGAATGCCATTTACTTTTTCTTTTTTAGTAGGCCTTCCAAAAACACCGTTCGCCGGTAATGCCGCATTTAATACTTTAATAAATTGCTCATACCATTGGGTGTTACTTGGATCGTTCCAAGTAATTTGCTGTCCTGCTAAATTAAAATTATTTGAATCAATTACATCTTCAGTTGTATTCACTGATGCAATTTTTAGTAGTCCTTCTGCGGCTTGATTTCTTTTAGGATTGTAGGATAGCAATCGTGCTAACCGGAGAACTGATTCTCTACGCTCTGCTAGTTCTAAAAAGTTTTCTCTTGCATTTAAGTCTATACGGAATGAAATATTTTGACCTAAAAACGCAATAAGATCAATAAGTGCGAGGTATTCTGAACTTTCAATGTAATCGTTAAAATCTTCAGGATAGTTAGTCCTAAGATAGTTAATCATAGTTCTGCGTAAATTGTCGAAATCATAACTCTGAAAATCAGCATTACGATAAGATTGGTATATTCGCTTCCAATCTTCTGCAACTAGCAGTCTATTTTGTCTGTCTGTCGATGACATATCACATTCCTCGTTTGTTACAATGTATTTATTTGATTAAGAAAAGTGCGTATATAATTTATGCTGTTAACCCAGCAGTTTCATCGAAGTCTAATCTAAGTTTTTCTGATATATTATAAGGCAAATACGTTAATTCTAATTCAATTTGAATTCCGCTTTCATAACTACTTACAGAAATATTGTCTGCTTGTATACGAGGATCATAATTTACAATTTTTGTTACATTAGTTGCTATGGCTTCTTTAAGATCATCTGTAAATGGTTCAAAAATAGCGTCCCATATAATGGTACCAAATTCTGGATTGTGTAATTTTTCGCCTTGTCGTATGTGAAAGTGATTCAAAAGATCTTGTTTTATAAGGCCAAGATCAAATAATGTACTAGAGTTATTATCAGGGTTAACTGTAGACAAACCTCTATACGCTTTACTAGTGACTACAGGCTTTTGCTGTCCGCTAGGTTTAATTGCAATTCTATCATATAGATTTTTTTCTAAAGTACTCATACTAATATTTATGCTCCTACGTTTACATAAGATGCGCCACTGGCTATTGTGCCTGCATCACACCCGTCACCCACTCTACCTACATAAACACCGCAAACTTTTACTACTGAACTAGATCCATTAATATATTCTGTATGGGTAGGACACGCTGGTGGGCTGTGTGTATGTGGTACTGTTGGGTCTCCTAATCTTGCTACTAGTAAGCCCTCAACTGTTACAAATGATTGTCCCGGAGTATTTAGTGTTGTAGTTGCAGTACACCCGTGACCAGTATTTACACTGTCTGTTTTTCTTGCTATTTTTGGCATTATACTGTTGTATCCGATCCTGCTGTTGCTGGAGTAGTGCCATCAATTGGAACATTATACTCATCTGGTAAACTCCAGTTACGTTTAACTGATTTTACATACTGACTCTTAGAGTTAAATTGATAGTTAGAAACTTTAGCATTATCGCCTTGGTTTCCTCCGAGTACTTTAATAACTCCATTTGATGTAATTTCTTGTACAAATCCTATGTGTCCGCCTGAACGTGTTTTTGATTTAAAAATTACCACGTCCCATTTACGTATAGCCGAAGTATCAGTCCACTCAACTTCACTGCCCCAACTATACCATCCTTGACTACTCATTGTCTGTAGTGTTGGAATTCCCGCTGTATATAATGCCCAACTAACAAAAGCCGCACACCAAGCATATGACATTGAACTACTATCCCTAGTATAACTATTACCACAAACTTTATAACATTCAAGTATTCTTGGATTGCCGTCGACTCCGCGCTCTCTCCAATCCTGTGTAAGAACATTTGTTAAAAGTGCATCTAACTTTTCCCAACCTGGGCCTTCTGGAAGTGGGCCAGGTGTAATGTTAGGATCTAATGGAGGTAAGTTTCCAGAGTTTGCATACCCGCCATTCCCTGCTTGTTGTCCTGGTCCTGATCGAGGATAATCGCCTTCTAAATCAAACTGTCCATCTGGAAATCTACCTGCCTCAAGTGCTTCGTTCCAATCTGAATTATCTGCAATCTCTGCAGGATTAACAATTGGTGTTCCTGGAATAATTACTTGTCCCATTATGCTACTCCATTTCTTGGATCGTTTTGATCAATGCCAGCAACAACATTTCTGTTGTTTGGATCTCTAATCCAGTCAGGATCATATTTTCCGTTTGGTAGTAATTTTGCTTGCAAGTAACCGGTATCCTTAGGACGTCCTAATTCATATCCTCGTTCAGTTCCAGCAATAGCAAATCTAAAGTTACCAAGTGTTCCTCTACCAAAATCTTTGTAACGCTCTTTTAAGTATGCCGCTGTAACTGCAACTGATTTAGTAACATCTGTAATTAAGATAGTTGGATCATCTAAAATATCAACACCAAATGGATTATAATCTGTAATTGGTGCATTTGTTAATCCTGCAAGTTTTCCATAACGCTGATAATTTGCTTTACCTGTTAACTGAATTAATCCACGTCCAATAAATTTACCGCCATCGCCTGCTGTTGTATTTCCCATACCTGGACCAATTTTACTTGTGTAACCATACACTAGTTCAAAGAATGTTGCTTTATCTTTTTTAATTTCTGTAAGTTCTGCATCACTAACTGTTCTAGCATTACTAAAAATTGAGCGTATGCGCTCATTACTAGTTCCGCTGTAAGAGTTTTCAACTGATAGTTTAAGTCCTGATTCAGTTTCTGCTGTTGCAATAGCCGCATATACTTGCTCTTCTGAGAATCCTTGAGCAAATAACGCTGATGCAAATAATCTTGAAAGTTCTTGTTTTTCAATTTTTACTGGTTCAGGATCTGGTGGAATATTTGCTCCTGCAATGGGGTCAAATCTTTGATTACCTTCCGGAGCACCACTTGAATTATATGCGTTAGGTTGATTGCCACCTCCAACTACAACACCGCCAGGTGTTCTGTTAAATGTATCCGGAGTACTTGGTGGATATGTTTCTGGTGGATCAACACCTGCTCTAGTTAAGTCTGGAGTGTATTTTAATGGATCATAATGTTCGTGTTCAAACCACGGTTCGTGTTGCGGAACTCTAGCACTTTTAAGTGCAATTTCTGGTGGAGTTGGATCTACAATAAATGGCGCCGGTGGTATAACTGCTTCAGTTGGAGTACCTGGATTACTAGGCGCTGTGCCTTGAATGTCAATACTATTACCTTCGCTGTATATTGCTAATGCTCCGCCTGTAACTAAGCCGCCTGCGGCATCAGTTCTAATACGTAGATTGCCAACTGCTTTTAAGTCTAATACATTACCAGATTGTATTACAGTTTTTAATGCACTTGTTTGATGTATTTCAGCGCCAGTGCTAGTATAACTACTACCTAGTGCTTTCATATGATAATCACCATCTGTAGTAATTTTGACTTCATTATGTCCTTCAATACCAATGCCGCCTGTACTACCTAATGATAATTGTGCGCCTGCAGATATATTTTGTTTTTCTACAGCAATTAACATACCATTGCCATTTGCATACATAACTAAATCTTCACCTGAATTAACATTAACATCTTTACCGGCATTTAAACTATATTGTGTGCCAGCAATAACACTAGTACTGTCATGCGAACTTGTTCTAATTTTGTTAGCAACTACATTTACATCTTGGCCTGCTGTTAAATTAATATCTCTATCTGCTGTAAAGTTTAAATCTTCTTGCGAATGTACACTAATACTATCTGCTCCGTAAATATCAACTTTACCGTTACTAGACATTTCAATCCATGCAGTTCCTCTAGAATTTGCAATATAGATTAAATCTTCTGTGTTGTGCATTAAAATTTGATGTCCGGTTCTAGTACGCCACCGTGCTAATTCATTATGAGGCCTAGTAACATCACCGCCTTCTTCCTGCGCTTCAATGTTTGCATATTCCATTGCAGTATCTTTAGGATGACCTTTTCTTAAAAATTTGTCATCGCCGTCGTCCATTACAAAACTAGATCCGCCAAGTCTACTTTTAGGATGATTAAATTTATTTCCTTCATACCCCTGTTGTGATTTAGGAGCACCTTCTCGTTTATCTAGCGGGCCTGGAGTACTCCAACCAAAAACTGCACTTGGCATTTCTCGCCTTGCACTTGAACTTGTTAATCCTCTTGTTTCGTCATCACTTAATCCTGCTGTAATATAGTTTTTTAATAAATCTAAGTGTGTAGATTTTCGGTGTGTAGTAGGATCATTGCTTGGTTCAGTTGTAGTAAGTTTATTATATTCTGCGGCAGGAGCCTTTTTATTAAAATCTTTTAGCATAGATGTTGCGGCTAATCCCGGAACCATAAAATTCATAAATTCGTCTTGAACGCAACCAATCCAGAAACATTTACTAGTATTACCTTCTACAAATATAACAAGTACCTTAGTTCCAATGTCAGGCGGAATAGCCCAAAAACCATAACTCTGTTGGGTATGTCTGTACCCTTCATTTTTGCTTGCACTAGCAACAGGAGTAACACCGTAGAACGGGCTTAAATAACTTGCTTCAATAACTTGCCCTGAGCGATTTTGTTGGTTACCTGAACCAGTAGACTTTAATAATTCAACTTGCAAGGTACCCATATATTTTGGATCTAAGTTGTTTACAATAATTGCCTCAAACGGTCCAGTTTTGTTTACTGATTGAGGTCTTGATCTGCGAATGTCTTCAATTGCCATATTAGAACGGTCCTCTTAAATTTTGGTTAAGTTTATTAATTTCACTTGCGCCTCTAGTAGCCGCCGCTTCAAGGTTATCTGGTATTTGCATTTTTACTGTAGAGACCGTGTTGGCCAATTTTTGTGTTAAGTTACCTGGTATGTTACCAACTGTATCGGTTAACTTTGTTCCAAATTTTCCTAAAACGTCACTCCCACTTAAATTTACCTGACTTAGTGTGGAACTAGCAAAGGTTGTGGCAGCATTTTTTAAATTATTAAATTCAGATCCAATTTTTCCTAATTCAGCAATTCCAATTTGGCTTTGTATTAATTTTAATGAAGCACCAATATTACCAAATGCATCAAGTGCTGGTAATCCTAATGAAGATGCTTGTTTTCTTACAATTTCATCAAGTCCTTGATATCCGCCCAACAATGCCTGAATTTCTTTTTTATACGTTTCTAAATTTTCAGTTGCACCAGTTGTTAGCGCGGCTTCAGAAACTTTTTTAGCAAAATCAATTGCGGTGCTGTTCATTGCTTCGCTTGGTTTGTTTGTTTGTATAAATGCACCAAGATTTTGTGTTTGTGTTTGATCTTCTTGATTTTGCATTCTATTCAGTTTAAGAGCAACTGTATATTGATTTCCTTGAATTAAATGGTTACACAAGTTTACTCTATATAATCCACTGAAAGTATCTACAACAATTAAATCTTCTGGAAACGTATATAATCCAGTATCTGCATTTATATCTACAGGAGTTCTAAATAAAATGTTTATATAAAGTTCACCGTTATTATAATTTGCGTGTCCGTCTGATGTCATGTTTGTATAAGAAGTATCTTTAGCAAAATAATTTCCTATGCCGTTGTCTGACAAATAAAACGGATCTCCCATTATAGTCATATCAACCATAACCATATCAACTAATGAATTCATAAGTCTGTCATTAAACATTCTAGCAATACCAATTGCAGAATTATCAAATCCTGAGCCTCCGGCATTTCCAGATCCAGTATTAACTACGTCTGCTGTTTTACTTGCAGTTTGTCCTGCTTGTGTTGGAGAACCAGCATCGTTTGTTACATAAGCAGGATCCGAATTTCCTCCTGCAACTTGTGTTCCAGCAGGTCCAGAAACTTGTGCCGCTGTAGAAGATCCTCTGTCTGCTGTTACAGGATATATGAAACTATTATTATATTGTATATTAAACTCTAAAATATCTTTGTTTTTTCCTGTATAGATATAATTGTATTCTTTTGCGGCTTGGGCTTTTAAGTTTGAAATACCAGTTGGTGCCGCTGTTGGAGCCATAAATTCTTTTGAGTGTACTTTAAAAGGTACAATTCTATAAACATAAATTGCAGGAACTTTTCCTGATTTTGCCATTTCTGAATCTGTTGGAATTGGATATACCGCTGTTTCAATTCTATACCAATCAACAAACCCTTGATCATCTTTTATATCTTTAAGTTGTTCTGCGAGACTTCTTCCATACATACTTGTAAGCAGTACTTCTTCAATAATTTCTTGCAATCGCGAACCTGCTGAGAATGTATATGATCGTAGGGTGCCATTAAGTTTTGAATTTTTATTAGATCTATTAAAAATAGGATATCTTTCTTGGAACGATTCGTTGGCTGCGGCTTGAGCGGCATTGTCTTCTTCAATTTGTACATTCCGGTCTGCTACAGATTGTTGTCTAGCAACAAATGCATCAACACTTCCTCGCACATATGCAGGATCAGGTAATGGTTGTGTTCCGCCTTCGAATGGGCTTTCAATCATTTTTGCCATTCCAATTTTGTTTGTACTGAAGTCACTTTGGGCATACTTTTTTATACCTAGGCCCAGCCATTCTTTACTTACAACGTTGCCGCCTATTGTAGCAAGATATTCATCAAAACCTGCAGGCACTTCTGTGTCTTGTCCGCTATAACTTTGCCAGTATGATGCTAATTCGTCTCCGGTACTTCCATAGCCTTGAGGTCCATCAGCAGTTGCATACATTTCGCCGTAGTCGCCGTCATCGCCTGGTAAGTCTGCCGTAGTTGCTGAGTTGGTTGAACTTTGATTTGCTGTTGGGGAATTAATTGAAGATCGATCATTTGGAAATAAAATAACAAATTGATCAGCAACATTTACTTGTCCTTGTTTTTCCATGTCTTGTAAACGTTTATTCATAATTGAAGTTACACTCTTAACTCCAGTTTGTAATATTTCTCTTACATCTTTTCCTGTAGCATTGATATCTGTTTTAACTTGCTGTACACTATCTCTTAATGCACGTTCGTTCCACGCAATTGCTTGTACTTGGTAAAGACTTCCGCCTTCAGTTACTGAAAATTCTGATGTTGTTAATGAAATTGGAATAAGTCTTGTAGAATACGGTACTTCAACTGATGTTCCGTCTACAGACCATCCTTTAAATTCTATTTTTAAAGCATAACACGCTTCGGAATAATCTGAAAATCCCGCTTTCGCTGCCGCAACACTTAATGCTTGCCAAAATAATCCCATACTGTATGGCTCTGATACTTCAAACTTTATTATTGTTGAGTTACTGTTAGTACCATAAGAAAGACTTGGAGCCATAACAGCACCAATATCTATGTTGTCAATAAAAAATTCTACATTAGCGCCTAGTGCTCTTTCAACTTGTGTTTTTTGTTTTTTGTCTCCCTGGCCGCCGCCTGATTTAATAATAATATTATTTAAACCTGTTTTTCGGTAGGTGTTATCAGGATCACTTATTTCTTTATGGCTTAGTGCCGCAAGGGTTACTATAGTACTCATACTTGCAAACGGTTCTAATTCGTTTGGCCAAGGTGGTTGCGATTCTCCTGGTACTAAATGACCCGCTTTAGTAGTAAATCCAATTGGTCCAGGTTTTGCTGGCAAATTACTTTTAAATTGTTCTGGACTTTGTGATGCAAACAAATTTGAACCTGCTGGTCCTGATAATCCTGCTACCTGGCCTAGTGCTTGGTCTTTTAATCCTTCAACATTTAATGAATTTTTTATATTATTAATATTGTCTTGCAAATCTTTTGCAACATCTGGAACAAAAGTTGAAATTAGATCAAACTTAGTAGATACTTTATTAAATAGTGATTTAAAACTCAAGTTAAACTCCTAATACACTTTTAAGTCTAGGGCCTTTTGGTAGGAAGATTTTTGTTCCTGCTACCATATCAAACACTGGATCTTTTAATACATCCATATTTCTTTGTGCAAATACCCACCACAATTTACTACTACCATATAAGTCATATGCTAATAAATCAGGACGATGTGTATATTGAACTTCTATTTCATATAGAAAATCATCTGATTCTGCAGGTACTGGTCGTATTTGAAAACTTCCTAAATACTTTCCATCAATTATAGGAGTATTTTTCCACGGACTGGAACTAGTGTATGAAGCCATTATAAAAATCCTCGATTGCTAATTAATTCTCCGCTAACAAAATCACTTAAACTAAATTGTTCAACGTGTGTTCTACTGTAAATTGGTTGAAGTGTTACTGCCATTAAACTTTGTGTTGGTACCCATGTACCTGGCCCTGATTCATTTGTACCTAATTCACTTGAAATATTAGTTTTCATATAGTCAACATCTTGAGGTAAATCAACGTTAAAAGAAGTTACTACACAAGGAACGTTTTTAAATACATATTCTCCATAACCATTAAACTTTACAATTGGTGGAGGATTACCAGTATTAGTTCCGTTTTCACCATAAAACATTTTAGTTAACGTTCTTAAAAATGTTACTGCGGCTACCCAATACTCTGCATCCTCGTTTGTTTCAATAAAGAAGTCTCCTGATACTGTAATAGCATCCACACTACTGTTTTGGTAGTTGTAAAACGGATAATTAGTATGTATAGGTTGCATTGAACTGTAACTTGCACTGTGAGAGAATATAACCGATGGAGTAAACGGAAATATCATTCTATCACCCGAGTTATATAACGGAGTTAACAAACTAGAATTTAATTCTTTGATAGCCGGAGGAATTGTAATATTAACACGCCAATCATTATCGCCTGATTTATCAACAATTTTAGCCTCAGTAGACGTTTTAGCCTTAGGCACAGCATTAGGAGGCAGGTTCTTTCGACGTTGTTCACTAATTGCACTATCTGGACCAAAGGTTCTAGCACGGTTGCTGTTTTTTGGTGTTACACTTTGAGTCGTATCACCCTGCAGGGTTCCGCTAGCATCACGTCTTATTTGTATACCTGGTGTGTTTGGATCTGCGTCTCTGAATGTTGCCATAAATTACTCCGTTAAACTTTATAGTATTATTTAGTTGACTTTTTTAACTACGTATATTATAATAGTAAGTAATATATATTAAAACCACTAAAGGAACAACTATGGCCAGAAAAGTAAATTATTTAAATAACAAGGATATCTTAAAAGAGATCCACAAGTCGAAAAGCACGTTTTGTAGTTTTATGAGCGACGAACATGCTATGTTTGACATTATTTTACTCGATATTGATAAGATAAACATACGTACTATTGCAGAAGCAAAGCGTAATAAAGCAAAAAAGCAAAGTTCACTAGCATTCGAAACTAGGAAACTTGCTGGTGAGAAGGTAAAACAAGCAGAATGTGCTGTGGACTACCGAAAAATGGTTAAAGAAGAACTAATTTTTCGTGTTATGACATTTGATCACATTCCAGAAGAGCCCGGACGAAAAAAGAATCCAAAGACCATTGCTGATACAAAAACTAAACTTAATTTTCCTCCGTTTAAACATTATAAGTTCAATGATGATGGAGAGTTAGTGTGTGTAGGTAAAAGTCATTGGGAAGGCGGAATGGAAAACGGTAATTTTAGTAAGACACACGGAAAAGCAACTAATAAACTTGCACTGATGTGGTTAAAATTAGTAGACCGTTATGCAACTCGAGGCAATGTACGTGGTTACACATACAATGACGAAATGAAGGGTCAGGCAATACTACAGTTAGCACAAATTGGCTTACAGTTTGACGAATCTAAGTCGGATAACCCATTTGCATACTACACTGCGGCTGTAACTAACTCATTTGTACGTGTTATTAATTTAGAAAAACGTGCTCAGAACATACGTGACGATATTTTAGAGATGAACAACATGAATCCTAGTTATACTAGACAGCATTCAGGAGAATGGGAAGCACAACAAAAACGAGAAGCAGAAGCACTGATGAAAAAATAACACTTGACAATGCAGAGTTTTTAATGTATAATAATATAGAAAACAGGAGTAATTATAAGTGTTTAAAAAAGCGGCTGTCTTTACTGACATTCATCTTGGTCTAAAAGGCAATAGTAAAGTTCATAATGACGACTGTGAACGTTTTGTAGATTGGTTCATCGAACAAGCAAAAGCCAATGGTTGCGAAACCGGTATTTTTTGCGGTGACTGGCATCATAACAGAAACAGTCTTAACCTCACAACCATGGATGCAACGATTCGTTGCATGGAAAAATTAGGTAGTTCATTTGAAAAGTTTTACTTTTTTGACGGAAACCATGATTTGTATTATAAAGACAAGCGCGATGTAAACTCAACAGCGTTTGCTACTTATATTCCAGGTATTACATTTATTGATGAGATTACAACCATCGAAGATGTAACTATTGTTCCTTGGCTAGTAGGTGACGAATGGAAAAACATTAAAAAAATTAAAAGCAAGTATATGTTTGGTCACTTTGAACTTCCTAGTTTTTATATGAATGCTATGGTACAAATGCCCGATCACGGTGAACTAAAAGCAGAACACTTTGAGCATCAAGAGTATGTATTTTCAGGACATTTCCATAAAAGACAAAAACAAGGCAAAGTACATTACTTAGGTAATGCATTTCCGCACAACTATGCAGATGCATGGGATGATGCACGTGGTATGATGGTACTTGATAGAGAAAATGACAAAGAGCCAGTATATCTTAACTGGTCTGATTGTCCTAAGTACCGAACAACTACACTAAGTCAACTACTTGATCCTGATCAGGACATTATTAAGAGTAATATGTACCTACGTGTTACTATTGATGTTCCTATTAGTTATGAAGAAGCACAGTTTATCAAAGAAACATACATTACCCAATACAAGTGTAGAGAAATTACACTTATCCCACAAAAACAAGTCGAAGAAATTTCAACAGACTTGGATATTTCAACTTTCGAAAGTGTTGACGAAATTGTATCAAAAGAGATTACTGCAATTGACTCAGATAACTTTAATAAAAAAATGCTATTGGACATCTATAACGAATTATGATACGTATTAAAGATCTAACCGTAAAAAACTTTATGAGTGTGGGCAATCAGACTCAGGCTGTTGACTTTAACAAAGATCAACTAACACTTGTGCTAGGTGAAAACTTAGATCAAGGAGGCGATGATAACGGATCACGTAACGGAACCGGTAAGACTACTATTATTAACGCACTAAGTTATGCATTATATGGTACAGCATTAACAAATATTAAGCGTAACAATTTAATTAACAAAACTAACAGCAAAGGCATGTTAGTTACACTACATTTTGAAAAAGATAATTTAGATTATAGAATTGAGAGAGGACGCAGTCCTAATGTTCTTAAATTTTATATTAACAATCAAGAACAAGAGCAAATAGACGAATCACAAGGTGATAGTCGCAAAACACAAGAAGATATTAACCAGTTATTAGGTATGAGTCACGATATGTTTAAGCATGTTGTTGCACTTAACACTTACACTGAGCCGTTCTTAAGTATGCGTCAAAACGATCAACGTGCAATTATTGAACAGTTGCTAGGTATTACAATTCTTAGTGAAAAGGCTGATGCACTTAAAGAGCAAGTAAGGCGAACCAAAGATACTATTACAACCGAAACGTTAAAGATTGAAGCAATACAAACTGCTAATAGTAAAATTGAATCTACTATTCTTAACTTGCAAAGTACGCAACGTGCATGGCTTTCTAAGAAACAAACAGACACTAATAAACTAGTTAATGCTATTGATGAACTAGAACATTTAGATATTGATTCAGAACTTGATAGTCATGAAAAACTATCTAACTGGTCGCAACACAATAATGCTATTTTGGCTCTTAAAAAGGAATTAAGCACTTTAGAACCAGCACTACAACGTGCAGACAGGACTGTTGAAAAAGCAAACAAAGACATCGCAGATTTAGATGACGCAACATGTTATACATGTGGTCAAGAACTACATGCAGACAAAAAAGCAGAAATTGCAGAGCGTAAAACTAAAGAACTTGCTGATGCTATTGCATATCAAGCAGAAATTGCAGACAAAGTTACTGACGTTGCTAAAGGTTTAGAAGACATTGGTGACATTAATGGTAAGCCTACTACGTTTTATGAGAGTGCTAAAGAAGCATACGACCATAGGCAGAATGTAGATAGTTTAAAAACGGCTCTTGAAAATAAAAAAGACGAAGATGATCCGTATCAAACGCAAATTGATGAATTAAACAATAGTGCTATGCAAGTAATTGACTGGTCACCTATTAATGACCTTACAAGTTTTAAAGAACACCAAGAGTTTTTATTAAAACTACTAACAAACAAAGATAGTTTTATTCGTAAGAAGATTATTGATCAAAATTTAATGTATCTAAATAATAGACTTACTTACTACCTCGATAAGTTAGGGTTACCGCATCAAGTTATATTCCAGAATGATCTAAATGTTGAAATTACACAATTAGGTCAAGACTTAGACTTTGATAACTTGTCGCGTGGTGAACGTAATAGACTTATCCTAGGCATGAGTTTTGCATTCCGTGACGTTTGGGAAAGCCTATATCAAAATATTAACTTGTTATTCATTGATGAACTTATTGATAGCGGTATGGATACTGCTGGAGTCGAAGGCGCACTTGCTGTACTTAAAAAGATGGGTAGAGAGCGTCATAAAAATGTTTTCCTTATCTCACACAAGGACGAATTAATTGGAAGAGTTAATCACTTAATGAAAGTTGTAAAGGAAAACGGCTTTACATCGTATGAAAACGATATTGAGATTGTAGATTAATGGACGACGATATACACGATCAGTTAACTAAGGCATACCTTGAATATTTCAAACAAAATGAAAAATTTGAAGATCGATTGTCTTACAGAACACATAGAGCAAGTCGAAAATGTTTAAGAGAAATACGTAGATTAAGCAAATTGCGTATGGAAGAAATAAATGATAAATTTAAAACCAAAATAGAGGCAGAATAATACAGGCAACGGTAAGTACTTGATGCAATGGACTTATCAAGGTGAAACAATAGACGAACTGCCAGAAGGTTGTGAGGCTTTTGTATACTTGATAACAAACAAAGTCAATGGCATGATGTACGTAGGCAAAAAACTAGCAAAATTCAAAGTAACAAAGAAACCACTTAAAGGCAAAAAAAATAAAAGGCGTAGCACTAAAGAAAGTGATTGGAGAGACTATTATGGCTCCAGTGATAGACTTAATGCAGACGTTTTAGAGTTAG
>TARA_B110000259_G_scaffold188470_1_pt1 | contig 52666 bp, 36 predicted proteins | sample TARA_B110000259 | Tara Oceans TARA_B110000259 (sample SAMEA4397649) | marine metagenome | biome: Polar Biome; feature: [SRF] surface water layer (ENVO:00010504); material: water (ENVO:00002006), including particulate matter (ENVO:01000060) such as... | depth 5 m | reverse complement strand
GATGAACCTGTTGATGATGTTATTACTAATGATGAACCTGTTGATGAAAACAAAAGTATTTTTTATTATGATAATTTATTAAAAAATGATGATTCTATTAATAAAGAAGATGATACCCCGGATTTAAATATTTTACATATATTAAAAGACGAATCGAAGAAAAAAAGAGGTAGACCACCTAAAAATTTAAACACTTGATACTTCCCACCAAGGTGTATCTAATCCTAATTCAACATGTGACATTAATTTAATATCATCATTAGGGTATAAATTATTAGCTCTATTATTTATTTTTTTGTTTCTTAAATAAGATTGTTCTGAAAAATAACCCATGTCATATATGTTAGCACCATGATTATCAATTATGGTATCTTTTATATTATTAATACTATGGCTTATATACTGCGTCGGGTTATTTTCTTCATTTGTATGTGATTTATTATTCATATAATTATTATATGACTTATTTATTTTTATATTAGATTCGCTAGAAAAATCTTCTTTAACTTTTTTTTTTCCAGGTATATACGTAAATTTATTATCATCTGAATTTTTTATAATTATTTCATCGTCTAAGTCCATAAAAAATTCTATAAAAGATTTATAATGAATACTAATATTCATCACTATTAAAGCTTGGTACCAATTTTTATTATACATCAAATAACCAATAGTGCAAACTATAATTAAAGCTATAAATATTTTTATTTCTTTACTTAATATAAAGCAAACCATTTTATAATTTTATTTATATATAAACATTATATATAATAATGTTTAAACTTGATGATATTATTAAAATTTTAATAATATTAATAATTATTCTTTTAATAGTGTTATACGTCTATAGTACTTTATATTTTTATTTATACCGTAATGATGAAAAGAATTTTAAACATTTAAAAACATTAGAACAATTTACAACAAAAAAAACACAACCAGAAAACAATAGTAAAAGTTTATATAATTTAATTACAAAAAATATTAATTACCAATCTATATTAAGTAAAAAAATTAATGCTAATAATAGCTACGAAAATATAAAAACAACATATAAAAAAAAAACAGGTGACTATGATATGGGTGTTGATAAACATAATGATATTAATAATATTTATCCTGTCTCAATAAATAGTAAAAATAATAATTACATTAATTATAAGAATAGCATTGCTGAAAATTCTTTTATTTTGCCTTTAAAATCAAGTAAAACATCAGCGTTAAGTATTTTAGAAAAAAGAACTGGTATGTGATTTATAACTCTTCCTTTTCGACATTTTCTTTATTGTAATTATTATAAAATATATATGATCTAAATTCAGTCATGGTATTATCTTTTATTCTTTCGTAATCAATGTTTTTAAAATAATCTAAAGATAAATTTTTACATCTACAATAAATAACATATAATGAATATAACCCACATTCCGTTTCACTGTTTTGTTGGTTTTTATTATTTAAAACTCTGCTACTTACTACAGTATCAGATGGTTTTATGGTACAATTATTAACATTATTGATAATAGCATTAGTTAATTTTTTTGTATTAAGTGATGGGTTATTTCCGCTTGAATTAAAAAAATCAACGTACCATGTTTTTTCACCTCTGAAATCACAAAACACACAAACCCAATGTGTTCCTTTACCTGCCCAAATATCAGTATTTAATATAAAACCTATAGTTCTTTTACCACTATTTAAAAAGGAACATACGTATTCGACTTCATTGCATAATTTATATATGTCAGTGTTTTTATTATTGTGCCAATCGTCCATGGTAAAATTTAAGTGTTTAAAATCATGAAAAATATATTCATAACTTCTTAATACGTCATCGATATTACTATTATTAAGAAGATTTTTTGTGTTATAAGGACCATCACTTTTAAAAACATCATCATTTAAATCAAATCTTCTAGCGATGCATTTTTGAGTATCACATTTATATTGTTTAAATACATTACCCATAGTTACTTTATTAACTGGATCATTGTTGGTGTCATTATTATAATTATCTTTTAATGTTTTTATTTCAGTACTATTAAAACAAATATTACTTTTTATACCAAACCTACATTCTCCTTGTATGATATTATCATTTAAAACAGTTTTTAAATTATTTAATGGATTTTCTTTAAGTGGCATAATTATATAATAATTAAAAAAATATATTATTATAGTGTAATAAATTATTATCAGTTAAAATATTTTGCATACATTTTATTGTTTAAATTTTCCAATGCTTTTTTTTTATCAATATTATCCATCAAAGCAGTAAATAACACGACATCTTCAATTATAATTTTAAAAATATTATGTAAATCCGTTAATGTACATTCATGGCAATATAATACATTAATTTCTAAATTTAAAATTATTTTAATATTATTATCAACAGCATAATCAATTAATAAATTTTTAATGAATTCCATAGAATTTTCTTTTATTTCATCTGCTAACATTAAACCTTTGCTGGTTTCTTTTATTTTATCTTTATAATCTAATTTTAGATATAAAATATTCAAATATCGTAATAATAACTTTTCAGTTTTTATAGTTCCGACATTTTCAATAGTTAATACATGTGAATTACTACTTTCTTCATTACAGATAAAAGTCGATACGTTTATTCTTCTACCGTCATTATAAGCATAATCTTTTTTAAGTGTTATATCACTTATAATAAAGTCACCATTACAATATGGCAACTGATGAAGGTTACAATAGCCATCAAATACTATTTTATTATTAGTTTTAATGTCGTTAGTATTAAAAAATGTCGCGTCTTCTACGTTATCCATTGAATAAACAACACTTTTATTGACGTTACAAACACTAGTGTTTAATAGTTTATCAAGGTAAACTTCGTCGTTATTATCAATAAGTATCTGAGTTATTTTGTTAAATATTTCTGATTTATTAATAAAATTACTAATTGTATGCGGGTTACATTCGAATAAAATATCATTTATATTCACATCTAAATAATAACAATAATCAAATTTATAAGCCATTTGTCTCAGTGCGTTTAATAGACATGTTTTAAAACCTTTGCATTTGTATTCTATTCTTTCAATAGTCAAATTTAATTTTAATTTATCTAAATTTACTTTGTGTTTTTTTGCATTTTCTTTTATTTTATTATTGACGTCGGTGTAGCTATTTAATTTAATTTCCATATTTGATTTGTATATGATTTTATTTGTCTAATATTTATATAATAAATGTTTTTATTATATAAATATAATCAATTTTAATTATAAACAATTTCAAAATAATAATGAATATCAAAATAACTTTTGTTATTTTATATGATAAAGATAGTGTAAATACAATTAATTTACTGAATTTTATTAATGATAATTTAGATATATTTAATAATAAAACAATATATATTGATTTTATTAAAATAAAACCAGATGATATAAAAACTGAAGAATTTATAAATTTTAGAAACAAATATAAAATTGATTCTATACCATGTTTGTTATTATATGAAAAAAACAAAGATATTAATGTCATTTCAGAAGCACAGAATATAAAAAACTTTTTAGAAAACATCGTAACATCATCATCGTCAACAAAAGAAAATAATAACAGTAATGATGATATGATTGATGATGATGATAAATTAGTAGAAAAATTCATGAAGATGGAAATTAATAATAAGTCAAGTGATGAAGAGAGTTTACTAGGTGGAGATAATGATTTAACTAAAAAAATTAAAAATTACTCTAGTAACAAAATGAAAGAAACTATTAATGATCAACCACCTCCTATAGAAAAAAAGACAATACCATATGATGAAAAACTATTAAACAAAGCTAACAATAAAAATAACGAATCAAAAAAAAGCGAACAAGTTAGATTAAAAGAAATGTTACAAAATAATAATAACGAAGATGATAAATTGATATCTTCTAAATTTTTAAATAATTTAGAAGATTAATATTATGAACTTTTATATATAAAAATTAATTAATATACAATATAAATAATTACACATGGAAATACATTTGAATGATGACACTGAATATTTAAAATTATTTAAATATTACTTAAAAAAAAATGATATTATTTTATTAAAAACTAAACTAATTTTTAATTATGTTTATTATGTTAAAAATACAATAAAATTATTTCATAAGATTATTGACAATTTATTACCTATAAAAACAAGTCTTTTATATATTGAAATAAAAAACCGCATTGAAAAATTGAACTATGAAATAGACTTAGTAAAAAAAACAGATGACAGTATCATAATAGAATCATCATATTCATTTTTAATTGATTATTCAAAAACTATAAAAAATATTTATAAAAGTTTCATACTTAATAATGATAAATTCAACTTAAATGACGATGTTGATAAACTATTAAATTTATTAAAAAAAATTAATATTAATGATAAATGTAAAAATATAAAAAATAATATTTTTATATCAAAAAAACAACACTTTTTTGATATAAAAGAAAATTTAAAAAAAAAATTAGAAGACAATAATTTAGATTTAAAAGAAAATATAATTACTTACATCATAAATAATAAAAAACATAATAAAAACGATGTTAATTTAATTGTTAGTGCATTGGTAGAAAGTTTAAATGATAATAAAAAAATATTAAAAAAAGATTTAATATTAAATTTTATTTATGAAAAAATAAAAGTTAATGATATAATACTGTATAGTAAAGACAATGATGCGGTAATACAAATCAAAATAATTATAGATAAAATGCTAAATGATATTTATAATATATTAAATTATGATGATACGCATTTGGATATAAATATAAAAAAAAACGTAGAGATTTTAAACCTTACATTTAACTTAAATGTAAACGCTGATGAGTTGTTAGAATTAATTTATAATTATTGTGATGTTTTAATTTTTTACAAAAAATTAATTATAAATGATTTAAAAAATATGATTAAATCAATAAATAATTTATTGATTATATCAGAAAGATATAATGATATAGAATTATACGTATAAAATAATGTATATAATGTTATGATATGAATAATTGATGTATGGATTATATACAATAATTTTAATGCCACCTAGGACAAAAGTAAAAAAAATAGTAAAAGAAAATAACGTTAATGATAAAGATTATGTAGAATCAGTTGTAGGTAATTTTATGAGTATTTTTGATAAAGACAATACAATAAAAGCTGATATATCATTTAATAAATTAAAATCATTAAAACATTTATTATGGGCTTATAAAAAAATTCTAGAAGTATTCTATAAACATGAAATTATGATAGATATACTCAGTAATAACAATGAATATTTTAAATTTAAAACATTTATAGATAGTTTAGAAAAGTATAATAAAGAATTTATTATACCATTTGATAATATTGATCAAGTTAAAAAAAAATCACCTAAAATAACTGAAATTATTTTCGATGAAAACATTTATGACGAAGAAAAAGAAAAAACATTATCAGATATTTATAAAAGTGTTAAAGAATCAGAATACGTAGAAAGTGCCATTGAAACGTTGACCAACTTATCAGCTTATAAAAGTAAAATATTAGAAGAAAATAATACATGGATTAATAATATATCTGGTTTTTCTTTTGAATTTTTATCATTTTCATCTATTAATTTTAAATACATTATTCAGTATGAAATTGACGATAAAAATGATGATGAAAGAAGAAATAAATTTATTTATTCGTTTATTAATAAGTTATATAAATGCTGTGATAATATTTATACAGTTATAACAAAAAGTGATTTTGATATTAGTAAATTTACAGATATTATTATTAATAATCTAGATATGTTAAAAAAAGAATTACCGGGTTGTAATGAAGGATTTAATGTTATCGAAGATGCTCTAAATAAAATGAATAAAAATTTTGATGATTATTATAGGATTTATGAAGTTAGTAAAGACCCTACCGCATTAGTAGAAAATTTTATTAAAAATTTATATGATGATAATAAAGATAATAAATTTATTATTTCTCAGTTAAGAAAAATAATTACGCATTTTTCGGGTAAAATTAAATCAAATAATGCTGTACCGAGTAATGTAGTGACTATGATTAATAAACTAAATAAAATGAGTGATGACATTGGTAAATGATATAATTATAAAATAATAGTAAAAAAAATTGATTAATATAATTTATAAAATAGTAAATAAATATATATAAAACAATGAAAGTTGAGCTACATAATTGTTATATCAAAGTCATATATAAATTAGATGATACTGATGATAATTTAATAAAAATTATAAAGTCTGTTAATAGTAAATTTACAATAAAAAATAGATCATTAATTAATGGCAAGACAACAATTGAAACAAGAAATAATTACATGGTAAAAAAAATAGATGATTATAAAATAATTTATTTGCCCCGTTTTTCATGTATATCTTTACTTAACACTTATAAAATAAATTATGACGATAAAAGAATAAAACCATCTGAAATTGAATATTTTAGCAATATTAATTTATATGATTCGCAAAAAGTAATATGCGAACATATAAAAAAAAAATTGCTAAAAAGAACTAATAATAATTTTTTATTATGTGCTGAAACTGGTTCTGGTAAGACAACTATAGCATTAGATTTAATAAATAAATTGAAAGTAAAAACACTTATTATAGTACCTAATATACTGTTACTGGAACAATGGTTTGATCAATTATTAAACATTTGTAATAAAGAAGATATTATATCATGGACATCTAAAAACCCTGATAATTTATTAATTAATAAAAAATATAAAATAATTATAACAACAATAAAAACATCTATTAAAATAGATGTTAACTTAATAATTAACAATAATATAGGTTTGACCATATACGATGAAGTACATTTATACGCGACAAAAACATACCTTAAAACATTTTGGTGTACACAGAGTTATTATAATTTAGCATTAACCGCTACACCTAATAGAATAGACAAATTTGAAAAAATATATTTTCAACACATTAATATTCCTACTTATAATAATGAAATATTAGAAATCAATAATATGAAATCAGATAAGATATCTTTTTCATGTGACGTAGAAGTTATTAAAAATGATAAATGTTATAATACAGAATTAACCAAAAGCGGAACAGTATGTGTTGCCAACATTATTGAAAATATATGCGATGATATAAAAAGAAATAAAATAATAGTAACTAAAATAATTGAATTATATGACGAAAACAATGAAAATTATACATTTGTATTTAGTGATAGAAGAAATCATTTGATATTATTAGCAGAAATGGTAGTTAAAGAAAGAGAAAACATATCTATATTAATAGGTGGTGTTAAGAAGATGTCTGTTGATGACGCAAAAAAGAACGCAAAAGTTATATTTACAACATATCAATATTCATCAGTTGGTTTAAATATACCAAAAATGAATGCTTTAATATTTTCTACACCCAGAAGAAACAATATGGCGCAAATAATAGGAAGAATATTACGTTTAAGTGAGAATAATGAAAAAACAAGAAAAATTATAGATATATGGGATAATGCTAGTATATTTAAAAGCCAATTTTACCAAAGAAAAAAAATATACGATTTAAATGGGTACATTATAAAATATAAAGTTATAAATTAACTATTTTTATTTAAATGTTTAAGTAAAAACACTAAAAAAATTTTTTTAGTATATATAACTTTATCTAAATTTTTAATTTTTCAATACCCACAGCTGCACCTTCTTTATTTAAAGTGAAATTACGATTAATTTTTTTATCTAGGTGATTAGTATATGACACGTTTACTAATTTAGAACCATTAATGTCATTATTTATTGTTTTAATATTATCAATATTTTTTATTGTTATATTTTTTTCATATACACCTATATTTAATAAATTTTTTTGATGATATGTAATTATACTATCTTTAATAAAATCTAAATTATCATTTTCTATTTGGCGTGATGGGGTAAATTGCTCTTGTATTTCGTTATTATTTTTTTTTGTATATTCATCATATTCATATTTTCTTATAAATTCTTCATACATTTTATTTTTAATCTTAATATCAATTAATAAATATATAAACAATGTATAGATAACTATAATTATAGAAAAATAAACTTGATTATTTTCACTATTCATAGTAGTACCGTGTGAAATACTTTATAAAAATTAAATATTTTTTTTGTATCTTTTAATATATATTTAATTTGTAATTAAAATAACAATGATAAAAAAATAATTACCCTATATAAATTTTTTTATTTATAATTTATTAACATATATTAATACTATGAACGTAACAAAAGAATTAATTAAAGACTTTAATGAAATTAAAATTAATGATAAATACATAATATTACAAAAGTTAGATTTTATTGATTATACTGATACTAATTACATTGACGAACTAAATAAATCAAATAAACTTAAAGAAGAAAGAAAATCAATTGCGAATTATAACAATAAAAACAATATCAATAGAATTATTAATTTATTTCCTTACAATCTAAAAGATTATATTAATGAAAGAAAATTAATAAATTTTAAAATATCTAATGCTTTTAATAAGTTATACGAAATATTAACTTTATTTAGCAGTGATTTTTTTAAAAGTAATGAAATTAATACTTATCATATGGCAGAAGCACCCGGTCAATGGATAAAAACATTTGAATATTTTACCGGTGACATAGTTAAATATAATTGGTATTCTAATTCTTTGAATCCTAATAACGAAATAATAAAAAAAAAATATAATACAGTATTTAATGATTTATACGGTGTAATGAGTGGAAAAAATAAAAATAAATGGTTATATGGTTTAGATGACACCGGTGATATAACAGTTGCTTCTAATATTCTACATATAAAAGAAAATATTAAATTTGATAAAATTGATATAATAACAAGTGATGCAGGTATAGACGTTAAAAATAATACTAGTTACATGTTGCAAAAACTTGATTATGCGCAGTTAGTTAATGTTATTATATTATCTAATAAAGGAACTAATATTATAATGAAAACATTTTTACCTTTTGTTAGTGATTATATTAATAGTAATTATGTATTATTGTTTATAAGTATATTGCAAATATATCATTATATTTTTGAAAAAATATATTTGATAAAACCAATCACTAGTAATTACACTAGTGGTGAATTTTATATAATAGGTATAAACTATAAAAATAATATTAATAACGATATAAAAAAAAAAATGTTAATTTTTTTAGATAATTTTAATGTTGGTATTGATTTAGTTAAATATTTTAATATACCTATAAAAAACAGTATAAATAATTCATCTTATTCTTTTTTTAATGAATTATTAAAATTTAATAACAAATTTATTTTCTATGAAAATATTTTGTTTAAAAAAAATTTAAAAGATTTAAAACATGTAAGTTATGAATTAAAATCTTTTAAAGAGAAAAAAATAATAGATTACATTAATGTGTTTTTTAATTCAAAATAATATATTTTATTAATATTATTGATATAATCATTATAATGATAATAGTAAATATAGTCAATAAATATTTTTTTATCATTGCTTGATGCTAGATAAACATAATCATCACCTAAATATTTTTTGATAAAATTAATTTGAGCATTATACATAATAGTATTTTTATTTAGTAATATATCTTTTTTATTATCCAATGTACATTCAATGGTTTTGTTTAATGTATTTAAATATTCTATTTCAAAAGAAATCATTATATCATTTTTAGTCACGCCTAATAATTTATTTTTTAATTTTTTTAAAAAATTAACACATGCAACTAAACAATTTTTCATTTGTATATGTTTATGTGTGTAAATTTATATATTGTAATTTATATAATATATTATATAAATTTACATATCAATAAATGTATCTTCAGTAATTTTATCTGAAATATATTGATCAATTACTTTATTTGCAATTTTACTAATAAGAATACATTTTTCAATACTTTTTAATACTTTAGAACCTTTAATTGTTTTTTTTGTTTCAGGGTCTTTATCTGGCATGTATTTTTCGACAATGCAAGATTTGGATAATTTAAGAAAAGGTTCAATCTTATTGTAAAATTCACATACGATAATATAAGTAATAAATTTTTTAGTTTTATTATCAATGCTGATATCTTTAAAATATTTGTTCATATGATTAGCAAGAATATTTTTTTCAATAACGTATTTAATAATTTCATTTTTTTCATTAAAACCTTTGATATCTGGTTTTTTACACATAGCATTAAAACAATCAATTTCCACGTTTTTTTCGTCTTTAGATTTATTGATAAAATATGTAAATTTATCATGATGATTAAAGATTTTTTTATGGACATAACTATTGAAATTATTATACGAAATAAGATTTAAAAATTTATTAAAATCAGTAATATTAGACTTGTTATTGTTTTCGCATGAAATATTATTGTTATTATAATTATAAATATTATTGTTAATTGATTTAATGAATAAGTCAACAATTTTATTAAAATTATCAACAAAAACATTAATGTAATTTTTATTAAGTTTTTTAATGTTTTTATTTGCATTAAAACTAAAATATTTAGTTTCTGCTTCCATAATAGAATGCCATTTTTCATTAGTATCAGTACTACCTTTTAATGAAGAATATAAATCATTAAGTTCATATACGATTTTTCTATCTTTTTTAGATTTATTATGTTTACCAATAATTTTATCACGGTATTCTTCAATACTAATTGTATTACCTTTAGTGTTAATATTGTTTTTTTGCGATGTAACGTAATATTCATAATTTTTCTTTGTTTCGTCAGATTCGGCTTCTTTAGTGTAATTTTTAATAAGTGTTGAAAATACTGTAATTTTGCTTTTAACAAACGCATCACTTCTGTTTTCCATGTTAAGAATATTTCTTCGTTCGGAATAAACATCATTTAGTTTTTGTTTAATTAGTAAAATTTCATCTTTTTGTGTTTTGGTATCACCTTCTTTCTTTTTAGCAAGATTAGTATCTTTAATTTTTAATTGTTTTTGAAGTTTTTTACATTCCATTACATTGTTTTCAATAGAAATAACACCATTATTATTTTTTTCATCGAATGTAATTAAATCATTAATAAGTGCTTTGACTTTATTATTGGGTAATTTTTTTTTATCAATAACCTCCATTTATAAATTATTTAACACTAATGAAAGTTTTTTATTATAATAATAAAATTGATTATATATATATCATATATTTCACATATATTTAAAACAAAATGGAAGAATCATTAATTTATAAAATAAATAATATATTAAAGAATAAATTATTTATTAGAATAGGTGATAATAACATCGACACAAAAAAAATAATAAATTATTTATATGATAATAATAATAATGATATTTTTAATCAAAAAATATATGATATTCTTATTGCTTTAGATATTGAAGAAAATAATGATATTATTACTATTATGAATGAATGTGATTTAGAATATATAAATAAATGCAATGCTAATGATTTATGTAAATGCGTAAATGCTGATATTTTAAATATTATAAATAAAAGAAATAAAGAATCAATTTATGAAGAAGTTTATAATACTGAATTTAAATGTTCTAAATGCCAAGAAAGTAAAACATCAACAGAATACGTAAATAAACATTTAAAAATGGATGAATCTAGTTCGTTAAAAGTAACTTGTTTGGTATGTAACAATAAATGGTATATTTAATCATCGAGATTAGTAATTTTTGATTTTGATTTTGATTTCCCATAACCTTTTCCGCCATTAGTGTTAGGGATTAGATGATGTAAATTTGGATTAACAGAATCTTTGATTAATTGACTAATGAAATTTTTTTTATTATAATCACTGATTAATAATTCACCTTTGATGCCTCTAACATTAATTGCCTGATGGCCTTTTTCGCAATCGTCAACTTCGAATTCAACAAATTCACCAGCGTATAACATACACATAACACTATTTGAATTGATACCGCTCATATGTACAAAAATTTCACTTTTTTCATTAGTTTCGTTATCAAACGCATAAATAAAACCAAAGTGTTTATTAGAATTATACATTTTTACTTGACCTGTATATGTTTTCCCGACTTCGAATACGACATTATCTGATTTGTTGTTTTTAGTATCCATAATTGTGTTTTTTTGGTTTTTTAAAGATGAATTTATTTTTTTAGTTATAATTTATATATTTATATATATATTTATTTAAATTAAAATAATGTATGATAATGGAATACGACTTAATAAAGAAGTAATTAGAGCATATGGTAATAATGGTTATTTCAACGCTGTTAAAGAATCAGATTATGATGAACTTTTAAAATATTATAATGATATTGTTCAAAAATATAATTATTTAAAAAATAATATAGAACAGCAAAATACACAAATAGAGTATTTAAAAAATAAAGAACTTAATAATTCTAAAGATATAGAAAAAATTAATGAGTTGACAGCTAAAATAAGATCTTTAGATTATGAAAGAGAATCACTACTAAGTAAAAATAAATCATTAGAAATAGATTTACAAAATTTTAAAGCCAATATTATATTTGGAAAAATAAATGAAAAAAATGAAAATAATACACTTAAAGAAAAAATTGAAGATTTATCAAAAAATAAAATCGAATTAGATAAAATTAATGAAAAGTGTAATAACGATATTAAAGAATTAAATAATGAATTAAATAATATCAAAGAAGAAAATAAATTATTAAAAATAGAACTTGAAGAATGCCATAGTAATAAATGCAATGAAAATACTGATATTTTATTAAATAAAATTAAATATTTAGAGTTAAATGCTGCTAATAATAAAAAACCCAACAAAAAAAAATCCAACAAAAAAAAATCCAACAAAAAAGTAGGTGGTTATGATAAAAAAAGTAAAAAAAAAAGTAAAAAAAAAAGTAAAAAAAAAAGTAAAAGACGATGATAAGTTTTAATTAAATAAAAAAACTTATAAATATAAAGAAAATTCAATCGATTTTAAGTTGTAATTATTTACATACGTTTCGTAATAATGTTTTATTTTACTTGCTATATGTCGTTTATAGACATTATCTATAATATCATTATGAGAGTTAAAATTTATGTTTAACATATATTTTTCAAAATAATAAATATTTCTTTTAACAAAATTATATTGACTCATAAATATATTATTAGATATATTAGCTATATGAGTAATGTTTTTTTCAGTATAATCAGGTATGATAGAAAATTTCTCATTATAATTAGTAATTATATCCATTAATAATAATTTTACTTCTGGTGTAATACTACTTGTGTAATTTATACATATCAAATAACATTCGCTATTTGCCTGTTTACTAGTAATTGGTTTTACTATTTTTACAGTTTTAAACATAGTTTTTAATAAATACATTAAATCAATTGTTATTTTTTCAAAAAACGTATATATTTTTATAACCATAGAACCATTTATTTTTAATGTTAGAAGACCACATAAAATTTCCGCTGTTTTTAATTTTGTTACAACTTCTTCTTGTTTATTGAACTCAGTCACGTCTAATTCCACACCGCCATCTGCTGTGTATAAATTACATTTATTATCCTTAAAGAAACTTTCTATATACTCTATATTATTTTTTAATGTTATATCACCATTCATTTTATCATTCATTAACCATTTGCTTCTGTAGTTTTTAAAATAACTATACCTATCACATAGACCAACTGTACTGTCGTATTCAATATCTGGTAAAAGAGAATTACCATACCATTCATATTCGACATCAATAGAATTTGACTTAATAAAATAATTTGTTGCTGATATAAAATTACCAGGCATTTCAGCATTACCAAAATGAACAAATTTCCCATTGTTAATATTTACTAAGTTTTCTTGGTAAAGCATTTCTAACATTTTTAGCATAGCTACAGTAACATTTTTTATTTGATAATTTTTAAATACTTCGTGTTTAATATTAAGTAAATATATGACACTAGATAATTTATTATACATGATTTCGTTTTTTATTTTAGTTTTAAAATCATCGTCAATTATTTTTAATTTAAGAAGAGTATGTAATCTATAATCTTTTACTGCGTATTTTTCATATATTTCTTTTTTTGATAAACCTATTTGGTACTTGTCGATTTCAGATTTTACATCATTTAATTTTTTTTTCATAGGGTATAAATGTTTTTCTATCAAATCATTACTATAAAAATTGTACTTTAAGTTATTATTATCAATATTGACATATTCTTTTATTTCATATGTTATGTATTTAATATTATATTCTAATTTAAGAATATCGTCACTAATCATTTCAAGTTATTTGTGTTTATATTATATATATCGATATATATAAATCATTTTTTTATATAAAAAATGAATATATATATATATACATAGTGATACCATATAAAAAACGTTAAAATGACTGACTTGACAACAAATGATATGCATGAGTACATTATTGAATACATTAAAAGAAAAAATTTAATAGAACATAATATAGAAAGTTTTAATATTCTTTTATCGAAAAATGGTTTACATACTATTATTACTAAACTATTTAAAGTAGTAGATAGATTTGTGTATTCTACAGGGAAACATACATATAAAGGAAAACCAATTAGTGAAATGTCATACGTTTTAACATTTACAGATGTTAAGTATAAACAACCTACATATGTAGATGATTTAGATTCTAATAAAGAAATTCAACTAACACCTAATGTAGCTATGGAAAAATCACTTACTTATTCATCTAAAATTAATATTGATTGCAATATTGTACTGACATATGTAAGGACAGATGGTGTTACAGAAACTGAAACTAAACAGATTAATAATTTATTTATAGGTGAATACCCAATTATGGTTAAATGCAATCAATGTAATATATTAAACTATACTAAATATGATTTATTTAATAATCTTGGTGAAGATCCTAATGATGCCGGTGGTTATTTTATTATTAGCGGTAATCCTTGGAGTATTGATGCGCTAGAAAGTACACTATTTAATTCATTTAGAATTTATAACAATCAATATAATTCCGAATTAACAAGAGGTGAATTTATTTCAAAAAATGGCGATGGTTATGAAACATCTAAAGAAATTATTTTACGGCTTAATGTAAATAATCTTATAACAATTCAATTAGTTGGTAATCTAGAAATACACGATGATTACCAAATACCTTTTAATATAATATTTAAGCTTTTTGGTGTTGTACAAGACGCAGAAATGTTAAAATATTTTATTTACTATAAAGAAAACGAAAGAATATATAGGTATATAACATCCGCTATTATAAATAGCGCATCAGTAGATGACAAAGCATTAAGATTTAATAAATTAAATACAATTTATGAACATAGATTGCTAATTATTGAATTTGGAAAAATTGTATTTAAAAATAAAAAACTCAGTGACGATGTTATTATTAAAAATGTTAATGCGTTAATTAATAAAAGTATACTTATTCACATAGTTGATGATGATCCTGAAATACAAAAGAAAAAGAAATTAATTTATTTAGGTTTAATGATAAGAAAACTTATTTTAACTAATAAAAAAATATACCCAACAACAGATAGAGATTCGTACAGTAACAAAAGAGTTCATTGTGCAGGTGTTTTATATGGTAAATCTATTAGGACTATTTTCAGACATACTATTGTTAGTAGTATAAAGCAAGGTCTTTCTTCTATTTTAACTCAAGAAAATGATAAATCACATATTAGTATAAATAACCTTATAAATAATAAAATTAGTGGTTGCCATAAAAAACTATGTGAAAATGTTGAAAAATCAATTAAAACAGGTAACAAAGAAATAGTTTTTGATAAAAGTAAAAAGAACCCTTTAACTTTATCTAATCATATTAGTTCACAGTTAATTACTGAAAAAAATGCACTTACTAAATTATCTGCTTTAAGGGTTGTGCATACACCTAACACATCATCATCTAATCAAACTAGTAGAGCCATTGATATGCGTTCTGTTCACCCTACTTATGTTGGTTATATATGCCCATCGGCATCAGCAGATACTGGTGAAAAAGTTGGTCTTTCAAAACAATTAGCAATTACTGCTAATGTTACTATATCATCAGATTCAGATATCATAAAGAATAAAATAAAAAACATGTTACTAAGCATAGTAGATATTATTAAAACTAATGATCATGATAAATTTAACGAAATGACACCTGTTTACGTTAACGGTGATCTTATAGGTTGTGTAAATGATGCTATAGGTTTCACTAAGGAGTTAAAAAAAATGAGACTAAACATGGATATCGACAAGCACACAACTATCTACCATAATTTTCTTTTAAATGAAGTAAAAATATGGGTTGACTACGGTAGATTAGTAAGGCCTTTAATTAAGGTCTATAATAACATTGACGAAGTCGATAAAAAGAAGAATGCAGATATATTTAAACAATATATTAAATTAACTAAAGAAATTATTAATAAATTAAAAAATAATGAAATAGGTATAAAATACATTGAAGATAACGGTATAATAGAATACATATCAACAGAAGAACAAGAAAATTGTTATATTGCCTATAACATAGATGTATTTAATGAAAACAGTACAAATATTTGTAAACAGTATACACACGTTGAAATAGAAGAAGTTATGTTTGGCTGTACCGCTTTAACTGCTCCTTTTCTAAACCACACAATGCCTCAGAGAGGTACTTATCAAACAAACCAAGCAAAACAAAGCGCTGGTTGGTGTTATTTAAATTTCCATAATAGAATGGATAAAAAAAGATATTTTAAAACATATGTCGAAATGCCTTTACTAAAAACAATGATGAATAATTTTATGTACCCTAATGGCGTTAATTTAATGGTTGCGATGATGTGTTTAGGAAAAAACCAAGAAGATAGTGCAATTATAAATAAAAATTTAATTGATAATGGTTATATGTCAGGTTACTTTTATACATATGTTTTAGTAAAAATAACAAAAATAAGTATAGAATTTATTAGGCCTATTACAGACGAATACATTAATAAAACAAGTAGTAATGATTCACTTTTAGATTCTAGAGGTATAATTAAACTTGGTTCATATGTAACTAAAAATACTGTATTAGTATCTAAATTAGTATTTAATCAAAAAGAAAATAAATACATTGATAAATCAGAAATTTACATGTCTAACGAACCAGCAATCGTAGATAGAATAGTTGTAAATTACCACAATCCACATATTAAGCAAATTGATTCAGTTAAAGTCAAATTAAAATCATATAGACGAGTAGTAGAAGGTGATAAAATATCAACACGTAGTGGAAACAAAAATATAATTTCACATATCATGAATCCTGCTGATTTACCATATACAAAAGACGGAGGTGAAGTACCTGATATAATTGTTAACCCGCAAGGTATACCAACACGTATGTGTATTGGTCAATTACTTGAATCATTATTTTCAGCACTTGCTTTATGTAAAGGGGAAATAATTGACGGTACGTCATTTTCTAAATTTAATATAGATTCTGTAACTGAAGAACTAGAAAAACAAGGTGAAGATAAATATGGTTTAACTAAGATGATAAATGGTACTAATGGAAGGGAAATAGAAGCAGATATATTTTACACGCCTTTGTACATACAACACATTATGAAATTTTCTATCGATGAAATGTACGTTATTGACAATGATAGAGGACCTGTTGATGAAATAACAAGACAACCACGTGAAGGTAGGCAAAACCAAGGAGGTCTTAGATTAGGTGAAATGGAAAAAGACGCACTTGCTAGTCATGGTACTACCTTATGTATTAAAAATAAATTTATTGATTCATCAGATAAATCGCAACAGTATTATTGCAAAACATGTGGCGTAAGTGCCATTTACAGTATTGATGATATTAGAATTTGTAAAAATTGTAACTACAGTAGTGACATAGTTAAAGTCAATAGTACATACGTAACAGAAGTATTATTAAATTACTTAAAAATATCAGGTATTAAAGTGAATATGCATTTTTAATTTTTGTTTTTTATTTATAAAAAAATGATAATATTATTATAAGTATCTTAACCCCATTTAAAAGCAATAAGAAATGGTGTATATAAAATATATTTGTGATAATTGTTATGATTTTATTGACATTGGTAATTTTGATATTAAAAGTGATATATTGAAATGTCATAAATGCAATAATGACAATAAAATAAAATTACAATATCATGATGATAAATATAATTTAGTTAATGATTCAGCAGTGACAATTAAAAAATCATGTAAAACTAGAAATTGTTATTATAATGAATGGTTAAATTGTTATGGTTATTGTTTAAATTGTGTTTATTTAAAACACGGTATTATTTTTGAAAATGAACTTAAAATCAATAGATATTACAATACAATAGTAAATTTTAAAAAATATATTTATAGTAATTATAATTATTATATGAATAATTTAGAATGTGGTTTGTGTTATTTATATAATAATTACAAACCCATAACCAAAACCATAAGTGGTTTTAAATCAATGTATAAATTTACTTTTGATAAGCTTATATTCTATATTGTATTTCAAAGAGATATAACTATAATTAATTTAAAAAAAGATGATAAAATGTTTCCTAGTATTAACAAAAAATATTGTTCATATATAGTATGTTTTGATGAGTATAGATATGATTTTAATAAAATAATATTATTGATTAGTAGATATATTTATAGTAAACATAATTCAGATATAGGTAAATTAATTACTATGATTGATTTACTTTAATTGATATTATTTTTTTATTTATATATATAAAATTATATATTATATATAACACTGTATGGGATAAATCCTAAAAATTAAAATTTATCTAGTCGTATCATCAAAAAAAATAATGGATTCCAAACCTAGTAATTACAAAAGTGTCATGTGTAGATATTATATTTCTGGAAATTGCAGTAGAATTAATTGTTCATTTGCTCATTCTACAGAAGAAATCAATAATTCGCGTAAAAAAAATCTAAATAATTACAATAAAAAAGAAAATAGTTATAATGATGATTATGTGACAAATAATGATAATTTCCCTAATTTATCAAACAATAAAGTTATCACTAAAAAAAATAACAGTAATGACACATGGATTAATATCGCAAAAAAAAATATCACAACAGATAAATTACCTGTTGTAGAAAAACTTATTGGTATGAAAAATGATTTAGAACAAAATTGTGAAATTGCTAAAAGTATAGAATATAAACTTAATGAAATGATAAAAGAAATCAAAGATAAAATTGAAGATGTTGATATTATTTTAAAAGAAATAAATGAAAAAAATAAATCAGAGGAAATTATCAATGGTAAAAAAAATAATTCATCTAGTGATATAGTTATTTTACCAAAAACAATTTTTAGCAACTATAATATTAATAAAGATAATGTCAATGATTTAAGTGATAATGAAGAATACGATGATGATGATTATTGAATCATAAAAAAATAATTTATATAAAAATAATATATACTATATTATACATTTATTTTTTTTTTGATATACATATCAATAATTTATATATAAACATTTCAATAATATGAATTACAATAAAGTATTAAGTTCTATTAGTAATGCGAACTCAGCGCCTAAATTTGGGTTTTACCATATTTACATTGAATTAGATTCTAAATACAGAGATAGAAGCGATATAAGCAATGTTAATAGCGAATTCAAGTTTAAAATGTCAGGGAAAAAAGATATTAATTCAGGAATAAATTCAGGTGTCGTAGGTCTTGTAGAACCATTACATAATATAGTACAATTGGATATAAGTGATATCGTTATTCCTAATGTGTTAAATTATAATAATTTATCAACATCTAAAAGAATTACTATGGTGATAAATGAATTTTTATCTAATCATGTCACTATAAAAACAAGTACTAATATTCAAGAAAATTTTAATATGCATTTTATGTTTGATATATACCCAATACAAATATTACCAGGTACGGATCCTAAATATAATGACGTTGGTTTAGATACGAAATTTCTTAAATTAGTACCTCTTAACAGGACACTTATTTTTAAAACACCAACATCTGAATCACTAGACGAATTAACAGTTTCTTTTTATATTGATAATAAAAAAATTTTATTCCCAAGTGATGTTTATACCTGTGATATACAATTAGGGCCTAATATAAAAAATAACATTATTTTTAATAATGACCATAATTTATTAATTGGTGATACTTTTGATATACAAATTGATGATTCTGATGAAAAATTTTTAAATAATATTAAAAATAACATAGAATTTTACGAATTTAAAAACATAAGCAATGACACGGGTGTATCTGTCGGTAACCCCGCAACTTTGAATTATTATAACTTATTGAATAATGATGATTATATTTCATTTAAACCAAGTTATATTAAATATAAATCATTACTTAATAAAACTCTTTTTATTAATAATATTAAAAATTCCAAAAACATAGGTTTTCTAATAAATGAAAATAATTATTTATTAGAAAATAATTCATATAGCGTAAATGAAATTAATAAAATTATTGATGAACTTAATATACTTAACCAAAATAATAAAATTTTATCAATAAATAGTAGTATAATAAAAAATAGTATTGATGATTCTGACAGAATTATAAATCAATTAAATAAAGATATGTCAATATTAAAACAAAATTTATTTAAATTAACTTATAAAAATAAAGATTTTAAAATTGATATTGATTTATCATTTAAAGACGTTTTACTCGCTAATGATGAAATATTTTATAATACTATATTCTATAAAGGTAATAATTATAATTATTTAATGAATAATGAGAGTAATATTGTAGGTTATAATGATTCTATGATTTTGATACGAAATGATATTATTACACTTATGATTTTAAAGAATGAAAATGAAAATAACATTAAATTAAAAATAAATAACTATATTCAAAATGATTACGAATTGATACAAAATAATGATTATGTGTTTAATTTTAATGATGATAGTTTTAACGATTCAGCTATGATATTAATACCGACAGATAATTTATTACAAATTATAAGTACCAAATTTAATATTATAAATACAGTTGAAAAGTACACAATAAATAATGATAATTATTACTATAATGATTTTATTTTTCCTATTAATTACTATATTAAAAAATATGATAAAAATAATAATTTTTATGTTGTTGACAATGTCATTAAACAATATGGAAATATTTCTTATTATAATTTAATAAATGATAAATATGTACCTACTCAACATATTAGTAATAATTTAATTAACATAACTACACCTTTTACTTCTTTTGTTGACACTGTTTATGAAATGCCTTACGACAAAGAAAGGTGCTATAATAAATATTATAACATTACAGCATCTTATAGTACTGAATCTAATAATTTTATTACTGATGAAAACAGATGCGGTATCGTAGATATAGGACTTAGTCCATATGCTAAAAATAGTACAGTTCAATTACCTGTTGTTTTTATTAAACATAATAATAAAATTAAAATAAATAACAGCGACTACTCATATCATTCAGTTGATGGTACGTCGTTGTATACTGATGTTGATATTTATGATATTGTTTATTCTAATGAAATAGTTGATAAAAAAATAAGATATGTACCAAAAAATTCTATAAATCCTTACATAGCATTAAAATCAGAAAAAGAATATATATTTGATTTCAGTTATTTATCACCCACTACTGTAAAATTTGAAACAATATATGTTGAGTATATTGTTGATGATATAGTTAAAGAAATAGAAAATGTTAAAGAAGTATTTTCTGCTAATTCCATGGAAATAAATATAGATAAAAACATTCTAACAGTACTTGTAACAACAGGTATTTACCACCCACAAATTAAAATAAATATACCCAAAATAAATAAATTTTTTGGAAAAACACTTAAAATGAGTTCTGGTTCATTAGAAGGTAATAGTATAATAAAAATGGGTACTTTATTAAATGTTAATTCATATAAACTTAATTATATAATTGAAAAGTACGATACTTTAAATCCTTATGTTATTAATACATCTATCAGTATTAATAAATTTAATTTTAGTACATCACCTAATGAATTAGAATTTTACTATCCTGTTAAACCAGACAATAATGATTTTAAAACATATAAAGTAATTAATAATTATAATAATATAATATTTTACGAATTAGATGAAAATTACTTACCTACACAAATTGTATACAAAAAAAAAGAAATAAATGAAAATATTTATATAAAAAATGAAAATATCGTTAAATTTGATTTAAATCATTTTACCAATAATGAAAAAATATTTAGAATGTTTTTAAATACTGAAATTGATATTCTAAATAATGATGCATTTAAACCAGAATTATTTTTTGATAATAACGTATACAAAACCCATGTACAACTAAATAATAATATATACGATATAACTAGTCCATTTTATAATATAGTTAATGATACTTTTAATACTGATAATATTGAACTTCAAGGCGTTGTTGATTTAAATTTTTCATTAAAAGAAGTAAATGACACGTATATTTTAAATTATAATCTTAATAACGCACCTACATTTAATTTTTCATTTGGAAGATTATATAATATATATTTTGATAATATTAATGATGATGACAATTTTATTAAAAATAATTATTCTTGTGTATTAGAATTATTAAATACGGAATATGATATTAGTAAATTACCTAAAACATCTATTGGTATAGATTGTATAACAGGTGTTTCATCTAATAATGATTTTAATAATAAATATAATAAATTTATTTATGATGATATTTTAAATAAAAATGTCATTAAATTAAAATTTGATACAAATTATAAATCACAATATTTTTCTATAGACCTTAGGAGTGAATATCATAAAATTAATTTTGACAAATTAATTCTTAAAATGTATATAAAAAATGATACAACAGGTGAAATTTATAATAATCCGTCATCTACAATATATTTAATTAATTATTGTATTTATATCAATGGAAATAAAATACAAGATGAGCTTTTTAAAGATAATAAAATTAATATGTTTTATACAAAAAATTTATTATCTGAATATCCTTTACCTAATGCGTTACCAAATGAAAATGTTTCTTTATTGTACACTGAAAAATTAAAAAAATTTAGATATTATGATGATAATTATTATGATTATGCAACTAGTAAAAATATTTTTAATGTTGTTACAGAACAACAATTAGGTACCGTAGATATTAAAAATAATAAAATTCTTTTAAAAAAAATGACTGGACGTGATAGAGATATGACAAATGGTAAAGTAAATATTTATTTAAATTATTACCACACGTATTACATTTATTTTACAGAATTATTAAGTCAATTGACTGAGTATGATTTTATAGTATCTTTATATTTAGATGCTAATTATGATATACCAGTGGTATCTGAATATATTACTTATATCTATTATGATTATAATACTGATTATAATAAATATTTTCCATCATCTAGTTACAATGATAAAGTAATTGGGTATAAAATTGACGCTATACAAAATATACCAAATACATTGTATTACTGTATTAAAATAAATGGTAGTGACGACATAGTAAATGGAGGCACTATCAATATTAGTTTATTGAATATTGTAAAAATAAACAAAAAAAATATTGGTTTAAATGATGGTAATTGTTATTATAATTTAAAATACATGGCAAATGAAAATAATAACAGTGATTTATATTATTTAAAATCATCTTTATCGACTAATAATAATATGTCCGAAATAATATTTAAAAACACATCACTGTCATTAATAAAAAATAAATTAAATAATTTCGATAGCGTAAAAAGCAATAATTATAATCTTACATTTAAACAACTAAATTCTTCTATTTTAAATTACAATAAAATTATTAATGAAAATATTAAAGGTCTTCTTTATAATGATATTATTATTATAGCTAATAATAATTTAAATAATACAAATTCTTCTGAACCAAGCGTAGTTATTATTAATAATGACGCAAGGTACACTAATAATGTTTATTTATCAAGTAAAAAAAAATACAAAATAAATTTAAATGATATTAGTAATTATTCTAATGGTTATTTTATTATTTGCTGTGCAAACAATATTTTAGATTTAACTAAGATTATTGAAATAAAAGATATTGATTATACATTGACCAAAAATAAACTTATTTTTAAAGGATCATCTATATTAGATAATAATTTTATTAATTTAAATATTGATAAATTTAATTTATTGGATTTAAATGATTATTTAGAATTTTATTATGAATTTTTACCTTTAAATAGGTTAAAAGTATTTGTTAATGGTGGTAATGATGATAATTTAAATTTAAAATTAACTAAACAATTCAATATTATTGAGAATATTAAAAATAATGAAGATAATAATAATTTATTTGATTCTACTAATAAATATTATCATTTAGAAAAAATTAATAATTCTATTATCCAAAGTAATAAAAATAGTAACATGTTAAAAAAGTATGAATATAAACTATTATATAATAGAATCAATGAGGAAATTGAAACAAATAATTTTAAAATAAATAAGTACCGTATTTCATTACAGGATAAAACACATATGTTTTTTCATTATGTAAAAATTATTAATAATGAAAATATCGATAACGTAGCTAGTTATATAGACAATAACTTATATGATGATAAGTATATTATAGAATATGATATGTCAACAAGTAATGAGTTTACTGTATATAAAAATGTACTGTATAAATTTAATAATTTTAATATCAATAAGAACTACTACATTTACAATGGTTTATACGATATTTTAACACAAAACGACAATGCACTGTTTAAAATTAAAGGTTTTTTCATGTATGTGATTTTTATGGATAATTTTACTTATAAAAAAGTATATTATGGTGATGATGATAAAAAAGACGAAATAATATTTAATATAAAAGATAATCAGTATGATTTAAACATGCGTAATTTAACTTATCATACGATATCTAACAGAAATAATACTTTTATCTTAGAAGAAAATAATGATTATTCTAAAAGAATAATAGCATTAAAAATAAATGAAGGAAGATACACATTAAATGAATTGTTAAGTAATGTCGAACAAGAAATGAATAATAATTCACCTTTTGGTTTTACGTATAAAGTAACCAATGATGAAAACTTAACAATTTCAATTGTTGATGATATTTATAATAACATTTATATTAAAAAAGACGATGTTGATATGTTAATTAGTGTTTTAAATAAAAACCCAAGTACATTTATTAATACACCACTAACAAAAGAAAGAAGTCTTAAAATAGGTAATAAATATAAAATAAATTACTCTTTATATAATGATGATTTAAATATATACGAAGATATTGAAAATGATATTATATTTGAAAAAAAAGTAATAAAAGATAATGTCAATAAAATAATATACCTAGAAGTTGATGAACACACTCCTAAATCACTTTATATCGGCAATGACTTACATCATCGTGTTATAAATATATATAATTACGACAATATCATAAAATTTAAATACGATAATGGTAATAATATTACTGTTGATGAAAATATTGAAAATTTGTACGAGAATGAATATTATTTATTTGATTATAAAGACATCGATAATTATGATATAGAATTTTATACTGATAATACTTTAAATACATTAATAAATATTGGTCAAAAGAATTTAATAAATAAAACTGTTCTTTTATACGTACAAAAAAACATGAATAATATATGTTATGCTATAAATAATATTTTAGTGGGTTGTTTAAATGTTATCAATAAAAGACCTACGTGTGGTTTTAAATTTAGAAGTGATTTAAAAACAGTTAATGATGATTTATTAAAAGATAAAAATATGGAACTGTACAACAATATTAAACATATACCAACAAATACAAATGTATATATAAAAAAACCACAACAATTAATACTTTCACAGAAGTTTATAGAATTTAATAAAATAGAAAATAATGAAACAAATTATGCTTTATTTTTATATGTTAATGATAATAATGAAATTTTTTCAATTATAAAAAAATATAATAATAATACTAATAATTATACTGATGTTTTAAACACAAACAAAAAAATAAGTGATAAACCAACTAATACAAATATAATTTATATTTCTACTTTATATAATACAATTAATGATGATGTAATTATTAATAATAATTTTACTTTTAGGTTTTTAATTTCATATGATGATAATTATAGATCTTATTATAAAGTATTGAAAGTAAGTTATATCCATAATACAGAACCAACAATAATTGTATCGAACACTGACAATGACATTGTAGAAAATAATACAGTACGTGTAGATAATTCAATTTTGGGTGACGACCCAAAATCAATTAAAGACATAAATAATACATACAATAACAAATACTTTGTTTCAGTATATAATATTAATGATAATACAATTGGTTTAATAACTTACAATAGTGAAGATAATACATTAATTTTTTCTGTTAATGATGAAATTATTAATGTCAATAACTATTTGAAGCAATACATAACAGATGATAATTTAAAAGGACCTATAGATGATTATGATAATTCAGTATTAAGTGTGCAATCAACAATCAATAATGAAGTTAATCTAATTTATGCTATTAAATACAAATCTGATGCTGTTAATGTATCTAGTACTTATTTCATTAAAGTTATTTATAATGATGAATTGTTAATAAAGCATGCTACTGGTATATATTCATATTCAAATTTAAATAATGAAGGTTGTATGTTAACATACAATAATAATATTATATGGACTGGTAAAAATTATGTAAATAGTAAAGATGAATCAGATTCAATTATAAATATTAATATATCTATGTTTATTATTAATATTGATGATGCACTAACTATTATTTCTAAAAACGATACATTATTTGAATTTTTTATTAATGATGATGATGATATGAACTTTGTCGATTCTATATACGCTGTGCATTTTAAAGATACTAGTGATATCTTATGTGTACATGCTCATTATGATGGTTCAGATACGAATAATAACTATATAAATTTTAAAACTTTAAATATTGATAATTTTGGTGATATAACTATAATAAACAATACAAGTATTAATAATGATACTTACATTGTTGATAAAAATTATAATAATGTTATTATAAGTGATGATAAAAAATCAAATAGTAATTTTTATAATAATATTTATGGCATTGATGATGATGGTAATGGAATATATGATAATATAAATACATTCTTTGCTTATACTAATCATAGCTCTTATTTATTATATATTTACACACCAAATACATCTTTTTATAATATTATCAAATATGTGAATTTAAATTCTATTTTAATTGAAAACGGTAAATTTTCTTTAGATAAAAGTCATCTAGGTATTTTAAATGATACCAAAACAAGTCAACCTATAAATAATTTAAAAATAATGAAAGGTGTTAACGTAAAAAATAAACACATATCAACGGATATTAAAAATTTGAATATAAAAGACAATTTAAATCTTGAAATTATTAATGATTATAATAATTTACAATTTTACAAAAATAGAGTAAAACCATTAAATAACGTAATTAATAGTTTAGGTTATTTTACAGATGGTACTAACTATTTAGGTTTATACAAAGAAGTAATTAATATTAATAATGAGTTATTTAATAAATTAATCGAATCGACTACATATACCGAAGAATATAATTTACAACTACAAAGCCTCTCAAACAATGTTAACTATAGTATTAAATTAAAAAAAGAAGAAACAAAATACAATTTAATATTAAATGAATTATCAGTTTTTACTAATAATTACGTTAATTATATCAATGCGTTTAATTTATTGATAGAACATATAAAAACATTAGGTTCTATAACAAATATTAATAATATTTCTTATTATGCTGATTATTATATTAATATTTCTAAAAATATTAATAATTTTAATATTTCTATTGAAGATAAAAAAAATACCATTAATTTTTATAAAAATAATAAAACAACTACTAATTTTGATTATTCTAAAACTAAAAATGATATTGATAATAATAATGATACTATATTTAAAAGGGTTTCAATGTTAGACAAATATTTAATATCATTAAATGATAATTTATTAGATAGATTTAGAAAATCTGAAGTTAATAAAGAAGATATGATTTATTATCAAAATGCTGTACTTAAAAATAAAAATATTTTCGTTAACACAAGAAGATTTAAGATTTTTTTAACAGCTAGTATTGTCGATAAAGGTGATATTACAAACTATTTACCTTTTTAAAAAAAATATATATAATAATCCAGTAATAATATTTTATTGCCAATAATGAAAGAAGTAAAATTATTATATATTTTTTTATTATATATATAATAATTTGTTAATATGGTTAATTATAATATTTTTTTACTTTTATTATTTACAAGTTTTATAGTTTTATATTTATTATGCAAAACAAGTAATTATAATATAGAAAGATTTATTGGTAACACTGACGGTATAGATATACCGAATGGTGGAATATATAAAAAAATATTAAACAACAAATTTTATACAAATGTTGTATTGGAAACTAATGCTAAAGAAGAACTATTTATATTTTTAGGTAAAGTAAATGAACAAAATAATTATATAAAAAATATACTCAATGCATCAGATTTTTTAAATGATCCAGAAAATCCATACCCAATACCATCAGTAAATGGTAAAAATATAGGATATGAAATATCATTGTGTGAAAAAAATATATCAAATAATAAAATAGAACATTATTATAATGGTTTCATATACTATGTTAGAATTAAAGATAAACCCATTGCTGCTTTTTCTAAATATAATTCTATGATTTTAGGTTCTGATAACAATAATAGTTTACATGAAATATTAAGTTTTGAAAAATATAGAACTATTAAAATATCTAAAATAGGTAACAGTGACAACACGGCAGGTAATGGAGAATATTACATGGTTACACCTGTAAATGAAAAATACGACGGTTACGAAAATGACAAAGCATACAGTACGTATCAATCACCTATTAGTATAAACAAAATAGATAATTTAAATAAATCTATTTTTTATCTTTTATTACCACCTGTATCTACTTTATCATTAAAAAAAGATTTTAGTATAAATTCTATCCCTATTGTCAGAGAAATAAAAAATAATATAGAAAACCCTAGTAAATTATTAACGACTACACCTAATGATTTACATACTATGAATAGTATTATACATGAAGATCAAATATTTAAATGTCTTGATATATATGGTTATATACCTAAAAAAATTAATAATTATCCATATGTTTTATCAGCAATTAATTCTAATTCTTGTAGTTTGGAAAATTCTAATTTTACGTGCGCAAAATTAAAATTTATAGCAACATTAAAGCCTAATTTTCCTTATTTTATAACAGATAAAAAAAAAGATGAAGATACGCATAATAGAACTTTAAATAATTATAAATTAGGATTAATAAAATTGTTGACTTTATTTAATGAAGATTATAAATTAGTTTATTTACGTAATGGTTTAGATTTTAATACAAAAATCAATGACGGTAATCAAACATATGGTATTGATGATAATAATGAATTGGATGCTGTATACACAGAAACCATTAAAGCGTATAAATTTAAACAAACTTACGACACAGACAAAAACAATAGATTCGTGAATACGATAGTAGATGATGATAAAATAATAGATTTTCAACAAAGCGGAACTTATAATAATGAAGAAACCATTAATGATGATGTTGAAAAGGTTTATTATACACGTACTAGTAAATACTCTTTAAAAGCACCTAAATGCCCTTTAGATAGAAAAGAAATTTTAATAAAAAGCTGTATTGATGAATCTTGTGGGAGTAAAGTCACTGAAACATTAACTAATTGTAAAGACGTAGAAAATGTTAATGATTATAAAAACTATGAGCACCATATAGAAGAATGCATTAATAGAACTATTGAATACACTATAAATGTACCAATAACTGGTTATGATTTAAAACATTACGATGAAAATAAATTATCTATTTTATCAAGAAAATTAAAAAAAGATTTTAACTATTGGCTTAAAACCATGGTAGATGATTTAAGTAATAACTATCATGATTTGTTATATATGTTTTTCGATAAAGAAGGATTAGATAGTGTAGAAATTATAAATGTTAAAGATTATAAAAATAAAAAAGAAATTGATATAAATTATAACATTATACCAGTAAATTTTTTTAGGATTCATATAAAAGAAGAATACTATAAACCAAATAATTTGTATGTTAATGTATCATCACCTGTTAATCAAATAGTATCTGATGATGATAAATTAAATACTTTTATAGAAATAGACCTAGATACAGTTAATAAATGTATTAAAGTTTATACGTCTAAAACATACGACACGTCAACAAAAAAACTCAAGGATAAATTACTTGTATTAACATATGGTATTTTTGAAAAAAATTATATGTCTACACTTTTATACCCAGAAATATCAGTTGCTTATAAAGGTAATATTAATGACACTTATTATAATTACTTCAATAAAAATAAAGAATTACCACTAGAAAGAGTTTCAGGTGTTAAAGTAAAAATTTTAAAAATTAATACTAATAATGAAAGAATTATACCTAATAATTTCGAATATTTAGGAGGTGATCAATGCGAAGCAGAAACATTAAATAAAACCAATGAGTTATATGGTTCCTTCTCGTATAATGAATGCTTTGATAAATGCGATGATGATTGTATAGGTGTAAGTATCACAAGTAGAATTTATAATAAAAGTAGTAGTATCAATTCATGCAAAACACATATTTATAATAATAAAGATGCATCAATAAAAAACACTAAAAAAACACCCGAATCACATTTAAATACTCATTGTTACAAAAAAATAAATACTATAAACTACGATAATAAAGAAGAAAGAGAAAAAAAATTATATAATTTAGAATTGCATAGATTAAAGAAAGATTTATACTGGACATACGGTAAAAGAATAAATAATATTTTACACGATAATATTATAGATATTAGTATAGATTATCCAGAAAATGAATTTAATGGTTGTTATATTGAAAATAGTAAATTAAAATGTGATAAAAAAGCAAATGATTATATTTTTATTAATTTAGTTAATAAGTATAATAATGCATTATATACATGTTATAAGCATTTAAACGCATGTAATCTTTTTTTAAATATATTAAAACCAGTAAAAACTATTACAAGAAAAAATAACATAAATGATGCTATTGAAGATATGAAAAAACACATCGGTCCGTTCATATTAAATCAACAAATACAATACGGTTATTATATCGATGATGAATCTAAAGTGTACATTGCTTATTGGGGTGGATTAAATTGGTGGAATAATACAATACTATTAGATGAAAATAATAAATTTATTGATAAAATATATGACAATAATTTAAATGGTAAAGATTTTAAAATTCTTATGTTTGATTATTATAAGATGTTTAATTGCAGTAATTATTGTACTATTAATAATGTCAATAATATAAATTCTTATAAAAACATTACTTTAGAAATATATGACAAGTACATAAATGCTATAAAGACTAGTAATATTTTAAAAGAAAGTAAATGCATTATGCCTCAATTAGTAAAGACATCATTATCTAAAAACAATAGTAATTTTGTCAAAATATTTGCTAATCAGAATAAAAATGACGTGTATTATAAATTTTTTATTAGTGGTGTTTCGACATCTTATATATTTTTAGGAAAAATTAATAATGATTCGGTTAAATTAACTAAAAGAAATAATGTAAATGTAATGCCTAATAATTCTAATGGTATACAAGTAACATTAGACGCTCTTATGGGTGCAAATGATAAATACGGTACATACGCTATTGAAGTCAATGGCAGCACGCATAAACCAATAAGTAAATTTACAAAAAAAAATGGTGATATTGTAGATACAAGAATACTTACAGGTCCTGAAAGTGATGATTACGCTCTTTCTATGCCTAAACCTAGATCATTAAACGGGTCAAAACCTAGTTTACTAGGTCTTGATATTAATTATGATATTTATGATAATAAAGGTAAAATGTTAGACGTGAGAAAATACGATGTTACAAATGGAATCGCAGGGAAATACCAAACAATATATTTACATATAAGTGGTAATTATTTGTATATTTTATATTTTTCGTCAATAAATCCTAATTTAAACGATATAACAGTTGATAACATTATAATGACCATAGACATTAAAGATTTAGATTTACTTAATGATCCATTTAATGTTTATATATGTTCAGATACTGGTTTTTCAGATTCATTAGCTTTTTTAACTAATCTTAAAATGATTGTACCATCAACTCCGGTATCTACGAAATCTTATGATGATATAAATGATATCGTAACGGACGCACTTGATAAATTGAAAAATTCACTTTATAAGGAATGGTACGAAATAGTAGATACTAAAATATTATTAAAACCATATAACGTAGAAAAAATACTTGTTATATTTAATAATAATAATGATGGCTTTTTGAAAATGTTATTAAATCATCATAAGTGTTCGGGTAAAAGATATGATTTTCCTATATATTGCTTTGAATATGGTGTCTACAATTTTTTATTTTACAATGTTAATGAGTACAATGAATTATCAAAAAATTTAACTATGCCATCAAAAATTATTAAAATAACAGAAAATGAAATGAAAAAACAAATAAAAATTAGATTAAAGGATGAAAATATAAGTTTATGTACTTTTGATCATTCATTACTTAATATAGATGGTGATATAATATATACTGTGTCTTATTATTTAGACAATAACGCATTATTATCTAAACTAAATAAAACTTTTAATGTTTATAACAGGACTGAAACAATTAAAGATGGTAATAAATCAATAAAAATACTATATTATGATTACAATAACATTTATAATTATTGGTATGTTGATAAATTCACATCGATTGATGAACCACTTGATGATTGTTTTGAAAATATAAATACATTCAATCAAAATGAACAATTTAATGATGACAATATAAAAGAAACACCTGAAAATTTTACATTTAGAGGTAGAGGTTCTTGTATGACTGAAAATAACGAATCACCCGCAAATCTAGTAGTTCCTTTATCTATAAACCCTAAAACTTTTAAACCATTAGATAAAAATTCATCATGGGAAGATGCTTACAACGCTTGTTCTTTATATTGTTTACCTTTACTTGAAGGTGGCGTTGCAAAAACTAATGATTGTATAGGTTTTAATACATATAAAATTAGTGATAAAGGCAAATATAATTGTAATATATATTTAAATGCTTCTGCTTACGAATTGCAAAAAAATAGAAAATATTTAGATCTTGCTGATAAGTATAGTTTATATAGAAGAATCAAACAAGGTAAAACATCATGCAGTAAAGATGGTGTATGCGGGCCTATAGAAAAAGTTAAAAAAATATGCGAAGATTTTCCCCAAGGATGTGATGAATTCTATAATAATAAAATAGAAGAAATGGGTTATGCTTGTTTTTCAAGAGATAATGCTAAGATATATAAAAATAAAGAAGAGTATAATAGTACTTTAATAGACCATAATGCATCTGTAATCGAAAAACAAAAAAAAGAAATGTTAGAACAAATGACACACCTTGTCTCTCTAGGTATGCCTGTTGTTTACCAACAAGTGAAAAATTTAAATGATGATGTTATGAAAAATGATCCATCTTATAAACCTTCTATAGAAGTTGATTTTTTATCATCATTTCCTATTTATGTTCCAGAACAAAAAAAAGAAGAACCTATTAACATAGATCCTTTACCTGAATGTAAAGGCGCTTTTCATAATTCTTATAATGAATGTATATGCCCTGATGATAAACCTATAATGTATGAATTAAAATATAATAATGACGGCACCGCAATCAAAGGTGATAAAAAATTTCATTGTGTAAAAAACTTACCTCCGATGTGTGGTATAAGCGAAGATGTAAATATGAAACCCTTATCAAACGTAACTAATTTTGTTTATGACCCATCTTGTGAATGCCCTATAAATAGAATGAAAACATTCGACAATGGTGTTTTTTGGTGTGATATGCGTAGATATTTAGATAAAATAGATTGGAGTGAATGTTCACCTTATGAACATGACCCGTATAATGGTAATCGTTTTAAAAGTACTGATATTAAATTTATGAATCAAGGAAATGGTGAAAGATGCATCAATACTTATATGGGAAGAAATGTAAAATTAAAAACAGAAGATTGTACACCCACTAATTTAGATTTTGATTATTGGTTAAAGGCAAATTTAGACGTGGGATGCTCTACGTCTTGGTTTAGTAAAGATGATAATTATGTTTGGAACACTTATAAAAACGGTGTGGAATATTATAAAGATAATAAAGACAATGATTTTAGTTATCAAAAACTTATCAATAATGCTAATAATATAAAATCACAAAAAAGTGGTGCATGCCATATGAAATGGAGAGGTGATTATGGTAAATGCGTAGCTGAATGGGAAATGGGTGGTAAAGAAGAAAATTATTACACGTGCCAAACAGATACCAATCAATGTATAATTAAAAAAATTAATAATAAACAAGTTTTGTTAGATCCTAAATACATCGATACAACATTTAAAACAGAGAGTGAATGCTTAGCTAAATGTGATAATATACACACTGCTATGAATAATAATTTTACTAATGTAGAATACACAAACAAAACACCTTTAACATGGAAACATGGTTCATGTGCTAATGTGGCTGTTGGTGGAAAAAGAAAAATTTACTGGGTTTGTGAACCAAGCGGAAAAGGTAAAGGTGAAATTATGGTATCACCTATATTTATCACTGAAGACAGAGCAAGAAATGATGAATCTATAGCTCCTTATATTCATAATAGTAAAGACGACGCTATAGCAGCTTGTGCACCGTTACCTGTAGAATACGAAGGCCCGCTTATTGATGAATACGACAGGGTATCATACCTAGCAATTAATAATTTTAGTTTTGAAAAAGATGACATTGAAGGTAATGACATATTTAATTATAATGAATCTATTTTACCTAGTTTTATTACAACTAATGATAATTCACAACAAATGCATAACTGGCACGAAGGCAACAAAACAAAAAAACATCCTGAATTATATGGTGATAAAACAGCATGGTTTGATGAATATATTAGATTTAGATCAAGAAGTGGATTATTAAATACAAGTAGTGATGATTGTAAATCAGAAACAAATTATATTAATAAATACGAATCACCTAGAAGTCATTTAGATGTGTTCAGTAAAAATTACAATTTAGAAGACGCAAAAGATTTATCAAAGTTACAATTTAATCTTAAATGGGGCTATAATAATAATAATCGTTCTAAAACAAACAATATAGCAACACTTCATGGTTTTGCGACCAATGACGGGCAAATCATTGGGTCACCAAGAAGAGGAAGTGAAACCGTAATTGATTCTTTATATGATTGTTCTCAAAAGTGCAGAGATAATCTTGAATGTAAATATTTTACATATTACCCTGCTGTTTCTAGTGGCTTTTTTAAAGGAAGGGATAAAGCAAGTATTTACCCTACAAATAACTACCCTGAAACGTATCATGGTAGTAATATCGGTGGTGAATACCATGTTGCTGCATCTAGGTATTATGACCCTTTTAGTCCTTATAATCAAAAAAATTATAACAAAAACCCAGATTTATTTGGTTTTTATAAAAGAGGTAAAAAACACCTCACGGGAAATGATGCAAAAAAAATGAAATGTAATTGGGTGACAGGTTCAGACGCAAGCTCACCGGATGATAGCATATATAATGATACAAATATATTACCTGTACATCTTATGATTGATAGAAACTGTAGTGATTACGATGAATACAGTGGTTGCCGAGGTAATATTTTAATAAAGAAAGAAACAATACCTGGACTAAATGAAGATCTTTTAATACCTTATCATTTTCTTGACAATAGAAGAGATTTCTTAAATGATACCGGTACGACATACCCAATAAAAGAAACAAGTAAATATAAAGAATTAATTATTCTAAAAGATAAACTACCAGAAATGATAAAACAAATAAATAATAAAGTAAATGAAACACAGAATAAAATAAATGAATTAACTAATATCAAAAATAAAGAAAAAAACACAATAATGAAACAATCATACAGTAATGACATTGCGGAATTAAATAAAGAATTAAATAATTATAGATCAGAAGCTAATTTAAAAATAAATAAAAATAACAAGATAGATGATGATATAAGATATATAGAACAAGAAATTATAAGAAAAAATAAACTACTATATGATAAAATACCATCGCATGATTTATCACCTTTTCAAAAATATAGTATCGATAAAAATGGTGATATTTATAAGGATAAAAATGGTAATATTTTATTTTATCTTATACCACCTATGATAGATAATGTTGCGTTGTATAGATACACAGAATCTGACAGATATAATTTAAATAAACTAATAATTAGTTGCGATAACCATGATTCAAAATCATTTTACTGGAAAAGAGCAGATAGAACTATAGCTTCTGGTAATATGAATCAAGGTTACTGCGAATTATTTAATTTCAATACTGATTCACCACCTGTACATATAGATAATCACAGAAAAACTATTTCAGGTATGTTAACTGATAGAAAAAAATACACGGGCAATAAAATAAAGTATAAGTTATACCATGATGATAAACCTAATCATGATAATTATAAACAAATTGGTAAAAAATACCTTGTTCCAAGTGAACACGGTTAATTAATATTAATGATAATGAATTATAAATTAAAAATAAATAATGTATTATATAATAACAACATCTTAAAAGTGTGTTTTATAACAAGAAAAAAAATAATGTCTTTTAATGTTATTGATCATATCACTAAAATAAATAATATTTTTAATAAAGAAATTATCAATGGTAATATTAATAATTATGACTATTTATCTATTATGGAATTAATTATTAGTAATATTAAAAATAATTTACAAGAAGATAAAAAAAATAAATTTATTATTACTACTATAAACGATAATAATATAAATATTACTCTTATAAATAAAAAATTATCTACATTTAACAAAAATATATTAATCAGTGATGAATTTGATTTTATTGATAAAATCAAAAAAAAAGACAATATTGCTTACAGTAGTATGGGTATTGTTTTGAAAAATTTAAAAAAAAAAAAATTAGACACCAAAAAATTATGGGCAGATTTTTCAGATGATGATTATAATTACGTACTTGATGAATGTTCTGCGTCGGATAATACAGCTGCCAGTATGGTTTACCCATCCAAAAAACCAGATAATAATTACAATGATGTAAAAACAAACACATCTTTTTTAAACGAAAAAATGTTAAAAAAATATAAAGATAACTGCGAAACAACTATTAAATACATAATTGATAAATATAATAATAATCATTATGATTCTTATAGAAACATTAAAGAGGTAAACTTAATATTATATAGACTTATGGGTATAGATCATAAAAAACTAATAAAAAAAGCTTATAGTAGATGTTGTTGGTTTCTAAGAAATAATCCATGTAATTATGAATCAAATTGCAATGCTAATAATTTTAATATGTGCACTTATGCGCATAAATCTAATGAAAGTAATATACAATATTGTTGTTCGGTTGAAGAAGGTTATTATAACTGGCCTGATAATTATTATAAATGCTTAAAAAAAACTAATATAGATAGTGATTATGATTTATGCGAATACATAGAAAATTTAGGAAATAAAAAAATAAATTTAGACGAAATTGAATTGATACCAGATTTTGTAAAAAATTGGTATACTGATATTATTTTTAATTCAGATTTTGAACATCAGGTTTAATATTAGATGTTTCAGTTAAAACATATAGTTCTCTATTGATAAATACTAAACAAATAATTAATGTTATAATTATTATTATTAATATTAAAATTATATATTTTTTTTTCCCTTCAATTTTATTTTTATCTAGGTTAAGTTTATTATTACTTATTAAAAAATTATTGTCGTCACTACCGATAAAATTTCTAGTATCAATATGCCCATAATTACTGGACATTATATAATAATAAAAAATCGCAATGTTATATAATATAATAAATTTTTTTATTTATATGTTATTAATTTTTATTATAATATATAATATAATATATTTACGTTATATTATGACTGATAATTTGGTTAATATATTCGGGAAAGGTCTAAAAAGTGATTTTTGGGGGCCTAGTACATGGTTATTTTTACATAGTGTAACTTTTACATTTCCACTAGAACCTAATGATGAAATTAGAAAAATATATTTTAATTTCTTTTATTCATTGCAATTTATATTACCATGCAATGTATGCAGAATGCATTATGCTGAACATATAAAAAAAAATAACACTGAACTTAATTTAAAAGTTTTTAATAATAGAAATACATGTATTAAGTGGTTATATGATATACATGTTGAAGTAAATAAAAAATTAAATAAAACAAATATAACGTTAAAAGAAGTAATAGATATGTACGAAAAAAATAGAGCTATTTAAAAGTATTAATAATAATTATAATATATATTTAAAGTAATATAACTTATATTATAAAATGGACGAAACAAATATAAAACATTATAATTTTATACCTTTTAATTTTGTTTGTAATATGGAAAAAATAAATGATATAACAAAAAGATATTGTAAATATTGTAACTGTAAAAAAAATATAATAGTTTATAATTTTAAATACGATATGTATCTATGTTGTAGTTGTTATAAGAATTATGTTGAATTTTATAATATATACGGTATTGAATTTGATGAATGTGATTTTTGTTGCTATAAAAAAAATTGGAATCTTATAAGTCGTAAAACTTATAAAATAGAAAAACATAGTCATAATAATAGTAGATTATGTAAAATGTGTTATAAAAAAGTTATTAATAGAAGAATACACTTTTCATCAAAATGTAATCATTATATGTGCTGTGATTGTTATAATAAAACATACCTAAATAAAATAGATAATAAATATATAATTAATATATATGATTGCTTAGATATAAAACAATGACTGATAACAGTATAGAGAAAGAAATTTTAAGAATAAATTGTTATTATGATTTAATTAATTCTATTAATATTAAAATAAAAGAATATTTTGAAGAACCAAAGAAAATAAAAGCTATTATTATAAGATGGTTATTAATAAAAATAATAGTGAGAACTAAAGAAGATGACGAATTATTTATTAAAACAACCTCAAATGATTTAGAACACCAAATAAACGTCGATATGTTGTATTTTTATTCTAATATGTTTACAAAAGAAGAAATTAAAATAAAATCAAAAAAAATATACATTTATTACGAATCATTAATGAGTAGGTATGATAAATTAATAAAAACCATTGAAACACCAGATGATAGTATTTTACAATATGTTAATAAAAAATTTATATATAAATCCAATAAATTAAAATCAATACATGATGATTATGTTTCGATTAAAAATAAAACTATAGAATTATATTTTCCTTATAATATTATTAACGACAATAAAAAATACGTGTTTTTATCATATTTACGATATAAATATATTTATATCGATAATCAATCTTTAATGTATAATTATGACGTATTAGATGATGGTATAGAATGTTTTTCTACTCCGTTTAATAAAACACATAAACTTTATTGCAGTGCTTTTCCTGAAATAGAACATCATCTAGGTTCTTTAGGTGAATTTTTCAATTCAATGAGAAATGCCATAACAAAAGACTTTATATTTCCATCTAAAAGACTCTATATAAACCCACCATTCGACGAAACATATGATTATCACGTATCTAAAATATCAATTGAATTTTTGGACGCCATGGAAACTGGTTATGTATTATCTTTTATATATCCTAATTGGACTAATTTTAAAGCTAAAGATTTATTATTAGACAGTAAATATTTTTATAAAAAAGAAATTTTTAAAAAAGGCGAACTATATTTTACTAATAAGTTCACACATAAATCTATATCACCATGTGATATCATTATTATGTATTTAAAAAATTGAAAATTAATAACTTATATCACCGTTATCATTACAATAACATAATAAAATAACAATGTCAATTATAGTAAGTAGATCTTTAGGTGATAGTGATAATGTTATTATTTATGATAAATGGAATATAGAAAATAATAAAAGGTATAATATCATAGAATACATGAATCATATTTATAAGATTATATGTATAAAAAAAAATAAACCTAATTTATGCTTTACTAAAATTATTTTCATCAATAATGAAAATAATTTTAATTTTACATCAACAATTAGTTTAGAAGATATAGACTATAATATTAATGAAATTACTAAAAAAAATAATGATGATAAAATAAATTTCACATATGTATTATCATGTGAATTAAACCCAACTATATTAAAAAATATGTATATCAAATATAAAGATAATGATTTTATAAAAGTTCTTTATGAAAATAAAATATATAATTTCTGTTTAAATAGTGGTGATGAAAAGATTGAAAAATCTGGCATGTTAAATTATTGTTATATTTTATACATAATAAAATACAATTTACTAAAATTAAAAATATACGATACGTATCATTATAATAATATTAATATAAATGAAGTACCTCTCAGAGGTACTGAAAATAAATTAAAATATACAAATGCTATTGATTTCGCATTTGAACCTTCTATAACATATAGAGTTATTCCTTATTTTGACATTAGTTCACTGACTACATCTATTTATAATAAATTATTATCAAAAAAAAAATTAAAACAAGATTTTATACATATAAAAAAAAATTGTAGTATAACTAATTCATATACGTTTAGATGCTGTGATAGATGTTTCGTATGCTGCAGTTACATAATAAGTTATTACAATAATAAAATACTTGAATTAAAAAATAACATAAACGATGATAATCATGAATATATAAAAAATAAATATTTTACAAATTCTAAAAAAGAAATTCATTATTATGATGAATATAATCATAATTAATTATTTTTTTTATATTCATTTTCTAAATCTTCAATATCTTCTAACCATAAGTCTTTATCTGTTTTGCTTTGTATTAAGGTTAAATCTTTTTTTTTATTTTCTAGTTCATTTTTTAGTTTTTCCAATTGATCTTTTGTGTAATTTCTAGTAGGTAAATCAGTAAGGTATTTATAAGTACCTTCTACGTCTAAATCGTATTTATTATCTTTTAAATAAGATAACAATTTTTCATAAGTATTTTTGAACAATGGATCACTGTCTGATATTATAGTAGTGATAAATCTATATTTATTACTGATTTTTTTTAATTCTTCTTTAATGTCATCTATAATATATAATCTTCTTTTTTCATAGAATATTATTCTTTCTTTTATAAAATATTTCATAATATCATATATATTATCAAATTTTGTTAAATTGTTATACCTATCAAACATCTGCATATTAGTACTTGATATAGTTGTTTTCATTTTAGGTACAAGTTCGTAAATACTAAACTCGGCATTATTTAATTGAATATCGAATATAGGGTCAGTTGCGGTACTTCTATTTTTATACTTTACTATTTTATTATCTTTTTCTAATTCTTCTAAACGTATTTTGATATCGTTGATTGAAACAGTTACAGGTATTTCTGTTATGGTAATTATATTTTTGTCTTGAGTATATGTACCTGTCATTTCCCATTTATCATTATCTAAATGCTTAATATTACCTTTAAAATTTCTATACCAAGGTTCTATAATGATATCTAAGTAAGTACCATTTATTAACCAGTTTTTGATATATTCTATTATTTTTTCTATATTATAACATTGGATATCCGTAGAATAACCAGAACCTATTCCTTTTATTTTATTTACTAATACCATAGGTATTACAGGTAAATAGAATGTTGGTTCTACTAATACACCATCATCAGTGATATAATCTAATAATACATTATCGATGGTTTTATAAATAAATTTTGTTAACTTGTTAAGTTTAGTGAAAATATAACGCGCAGCAGCTGCATTATTTTCACCTCTTGTACCGAACTGACCACTTGGGTATAAAAGGGGTATGTTATTACTACCTATACAATCTTTAGCCATGTTTATTATAGTATCATTTAAATTTTGTTCACCGTGATGGTAATTACTTACCTGGGCAACATAACCACTTAATTGAGCTACTTTAATAACTTGTTTATCAAAATTTAAATTTTTTGTAAACAAACCATATAATATTTTTCTTTGAGATTGTTTTAATCCATCCATTATGTTAGGTATAGTTCTTTTGCAATTTTCATAACTAAATTCGACCATGTCTTTACGCATAAAATCACTTATTTTTTTTATGTTATCTTCGACTATGTGTATATTTGGATTAGTTTTACTGGCATTTACACTATTGATGTACTTTTCAACAGTAACTAAATCATCATCGCATTTATTAATTTCTTTTACAAAATCGTTAATTAATATTTTTCTTTCATCTGCCTTTCCGCAATCAAACATAGTTATTATGCTATTATTTGTATTTTTATCATATTTAAAAATTTGCATATTTACACCAAATGACGAATGGATATCATCATTAGATGACGTACCCAATCCTTTATAATATTTTATAGAAGATAAAATTTCTTTGTTATTTTCAATATATTTTTTTCCTAAATATTCATTATAAAATAATATAATTTTATTATACCTTTTTATATTTATTTTTAAAATAGGCGTATTCATTGTTATCACATAATCTTTATCAAGTAATGACTTGTATTTATCATGAAATAAGTTTAATATCAAACCTTTGATATGCTTACCGTCTTCATCAGCATCGGTTAATATAACTACTTTACCGTAAGGTAATTTATTAAAATGATTAACATTATCATAATCTATTGTCGTGCTTAAATTTAATATAGATGATATTTCAGATATAACTTTATTTTTAGATAATTTATTATCTTTATTGTTTCTAGTGTTCATTAATACACCTGTTAACGGATAAATCCCAATATAATCACGACCATTAAAATTTTTATCATTTAAAATGTTATTTAACTCGTCATTTTTAGTAAATGAATTTTCCATATATTTTTTTGCGCATATTTTATTTAATCCTTCAATTACATATGTTTTTGCTGATAGCCCTTCGCATAGAAATAATGAACAATATTTAGAATATTTATTACTGCCACTTCTATTGGCACAGTCATATTCTTTTATGTTTGCGTTTTTATATTGTTTTTTTATATCAGCATCAAACTTATCATCATTTTTTCTTTCTATGTATTTTTTTATATCTATTATAATGTCCCATTTTAACATGTCATTAATTATTTTGGATATATCGACATTAACTATGCTAGCTATTTTATTTTTTTTCTTATCATTATTATCAGCAGTAAAACCAGTTAGTTTTACTTTTGACTGTGTATCAAATGATGGGTTCGGTAACCTACATGATATAGCAATGTTGAAAAATTGTTTTATTTGCTTATAATCAATTTTAGTGTTTTTTTTACATATTTTAGTAATAAGTTCTTTAAATATTTTTTCACACCAAACATCCTGGTGTATTCCTCCTTTTTCAGTATATAATGAATTTACAAAACTCAATGTTGAATTTGTATTTAATTTAGGTGTTATGTAAACAACACTTTCATAGTTTTTTATATTTTTTATATAATTATTTTCTAATAAAATATAATTATTTTTATTTTCATTATTAAAATCATCGTAAATATCACAGTATGTTTTAAAATTTTTAAATGTTAATAAATCATTGTTAAAATAAACATTTACCCCATTAACTAATAAACCAGCCATATCATAACATAATTTTCTTAAATGATCTATTTGATCATCTACAAAATATTCATCTAAATTAAATTTAATAAAGTCTGGTTTCCATGTTATTTTAACATAATTACAGTCATTTTTATCGTATTTTGTTATTGATGGTTCTTCGCAAATTTTCATATTGTTTCTCCAAGTTTGTTTATATAATTTTTTATTGTTCAATATCTCAATTGTAAACATTTTAGAATAAATATTTGTTAATTTAGCACCTAGACCATTTCTTCCCGTACCGTACCTATATTCGTTATCATTGAAATTACTTCCGCTTTTAAACATCCCAAAGATGATATTAGGTAAATAATAATCTTTGTTTTCGACTGTCATCTTATCCAAAGGAATAACCATTCCATTATTATAAACACTTATTTCATCATGTGATATATCTATTTTAATAACGTCACATTTTGTTTTAGTGTTTATAGACCTTATAAAATTATCTATTGCATTGGATAATATTTCAGATATTATTTTAAAAAACCCAGCATTGTAATTTATTATTTTTTTTATTATACGTTTTTCTGTATTGTTTGCTGTAAAACATTCTTTATTTGTGTTATTAATATTACCTATATAAGTATCAGGTCTTTGTAGTGTATGCTCTATATCAGAAAGTATATCGTATTTGTTTTCGCTCATTTTTTGATATTTTTTTACTTTTATATAGTATATAATCTATTTATCATAATTATTAATTATAAAAAAAAAATCAATTATTTTTTTATAATTAAATTATTTTAAGTATTAGTTTTGTGAATAAATCATATATAATACATGGGTTTAAAATTGATATTTTAATATTAGTATTTGTTCTCATATCATAAATTATTATATTTGAAAAATTTTTTTTATAAGCAAAGGAATAAAACACAGAACGTATAAGAACATGAAGTAGTATGTATTTCACATTATAAAAATTAAAATATATGTACACTAAATCATTATGGTTAACAATAAAATCAACAGTGTTTTTTATATTTAAAGAACTGTTTTCTGTGATAACACCGAAATAACTAAATTGTTCTTTTATAATATTAGAATTTATGGTTTCTATTATATTTTTAACATTGCTATTAAATTTTGTAATAAGTTTTTTTTTTTTACGACAGTTTATATATTCTTGAAAACCGTTATATTCTAAAGAACATAAACCTACTGATACATTAATTATATTAGTAAAATCATTTGAAGATAATGATCTTATTAAAACGTAATAAGAATTTCTAATAATTTTATATATTTTTATATTTTTTGATATAATGCAATACTCGTTTTCAGTCACAAATGGTTTAATTTCATTTAATAGTTTATATATTGCTTTTAATTTACATAAAACTCTGTCATCAGTTTCATATAGTTTTAATAATGTACTATAAATAGTATCGTAATTATTTACTTTAACTTGCATAATTTTAAAGTATTTAGGGTTTGATATAAACGTTTCAATGATTTCGTTTCTAAATGGTGTTTTATTATAATTACAGCAGTTTAAACATATTATTAATTTTACAGCGTTTTCGCAAATTAAATTAGTATAGAAATCATAATTTTCTAAATAGTCTATTTTTTTTTCATTTATTATTTTTTCAAATTTAATGGTGTAATATTTATTATGGTGTAAATATTCCATGTATTCACTTAAATTTATTTTTTTCTCATTTATAAGAGTTAAATAATCTAAAGGACTGTAATGCGTCATTATAATATTTTATAATCAAACAGTGTTATATTTATTTATATAATCAATTTTTATGTGTTTATTTTTTAGTATAAATACTATTTGTTTTATTATTTTTAAATAATTTTATATTATCAATTAATGATTTTAATTCATTTAGTTTAGATAAATAAGTAATTCGATCATCATCGAATTTAATAAATTTGAATATTTTTTTAGGGTATTCTTCTGATAGTTTTATAGTTACTTTACCTTCGTTATTATAATTATCACCAACTGATATAACATTGTCAATATTATTATTTAATTCTATGATGAATTTCATAGAATTATATTTATTATGTCTTTCTGTGTTATCGTAAAAATCATTTTCAATAGTACTTACGTAATATATTTTTACAAAATCATCTAACATATTAGTCAATATATTTGTTTCTTTATAAAGTAATTTATTTATAATATTATTATTGTAATATTTAGTGTTTTTCTTTATATAATTTATATCTATATTTTCTATATTATTAATTAATATTTTATGTAAAGAATCCAAACTAGACGAAACCCATGGTTTTAAAGATGCTGTTAGTATATAAACAGTGTCGTTTTTTATTTTATCTAATAATAAGTATATATAAATAAAATTAATTAATAAATTGTTTAAAGTAAAAAAATCCATTTTATTATTATTATTTATATATTTACCAATTAAAGAAGTCGGTATTAAAGTATCATCGTAATCAATAATCCAAATAGTTTTCATGTTTATATCGGGACCGATAAATTTGATATGTCTATATAATAGTAAAAATAATCATTATGTTTATTTATTTGGTGATAAACATGAGGATAAAAAAAATTTATGCATTAAAAAAAATAAAAATAATATACATATTTGTGAATTTATAATAAATATCATAGACAAAAATCCTAATAATTTAATTAGTATATATTTAGAATCAATACTTAATCATGATTATAATAGTTCTATTATAACTAATGATGTAATTAGTGACATTAACATGGGTTTAGAAAAAACAAGTAATAGAAAAAACTTTATGTTACATCATATCGAATATAGATATATGTTGTTGATAGAAAACAATATAAGTGAAGAAAAACAAGTTTATTATGATTTCTTAAAAGATATGGAAAATTTAGATGTGTTTTTAGCTGCTTCTAATATAAATTATATTAAAGTAAAAGATTCTATAATAAATGTGTTTGAAAAATACAATATTGAAAATATATATGATTATATTGATTATGTAAAAAAATCTATAAATAACAGTAAAGCATTTAAACAAATTGATAAAATCAATAATAATGATAATATAAAAATTATAAACAAATATTTTGATAAGTATTTTAATGTTTTAAAAAAAGAAAATAAAAATGTAACATTAAAAAGTATAATTAATAATAAAAAAAACATTAAAAATTTTCTTGTATTAAATTTTTTACTGCAATCTATTGTTTTTGAGATGTATTCTATAGGTAGAATTTTAAGGTGTTTTAAAGAAGAAACACAGTATGATAATAAAAAAATAAGTATAATTTATACAGGTAATAATCACGTATTTGTATTTAGTGATATTTTAAAGCTATTAAATTATAAAATAACAGGTAAGTCTTTAAATGTTAAAGAAAGATGCATAAGCATTACCAATAGTGCTTTTAAAGATATTAGTATTTAATTTATTAAAACTTACAATATATTAGTATATAATATATTGCAAGTTTTAATAAATTATTACTATGAGCAGATTGAAAAGAGATGAAGAAGGTTGTTTGGTATTTAAAGACTACCCATTGTTTAGGCCAAATAAAACACCTAGACAAGTTATTCTAGAAGGTTCTTTTGGTGGTACTTATTTCAGACCTATTTTTTCTATTGTTAATAATAAAAAATATAAAAACATTCATAAAAAATATATTTTTTTCAATGATATTAATACAGATTTATTAACATTATCATGGGAAGAATACAATAAAAGCATTAATAAATATAATGTAAAAGTAGGCACTACTTTAGAATATTGGGAAACACAAAATTGGATACATTCTTTACACCCTTACGGTTGGTTTCAATGGTATTGTGATTTTATAGCAGGTAAACGTTCTGTAGATGACGAAAGACAAATTAAAAGATGGTTACAAACAGCTGGGCCTAATAGTAGATTTAGAAAACGTTTAATGAATATGGTCACTGATAATGATACATATTATGATGATTATAATATCAGTCCTAAAATCAGACAAACATTGTTACATTGGGGTTATGAACTAAGTGAATATGACTTTTAAATAATCTATTATTATATTTATATTAGCTAATATAAATATAATAATAGATTATTTATTATTACAAAATATATATAAATACGATTTATATTAGTATTTTATATTTTATATAATTTATGATAATAAATAAAAATATTGATATACTAAACATCAGCTATACAAATTTAAACACAAATAAAACAATAAAAAAAATACCAAAATTAGATATAAAATTTATAGAATGTAATAAAAAAAACATAAACAACTTAATAAACACATTGAAAAAAACTGAAATAAATTTAAAAAATAATAATGAAATTATACAAAATAAGTCATTGTATTCTAAAATAAATAATAACTTAAATTTAAACAATTGCATAAATAGTATAATATTAATAATAGATAATATATTATATTTAGATGATATTATATGTAATGATTTTAATTACATTTTTATTAATAGTAATGATGATATAGTAAAAATAAATAATTTCAATATAAATGACGCTTTACATAAATATGATTATATAGTGATGACATTTAAATGTTTTAATATTTTTATTACAATGAATAACATGGTATATAAATCAGCTATATTTTATAGATTAAATATAAATGATATTATGAAAAAAATAAAAACTTACAATTTTGTATATAATTATATATTATTTAACGCATATGATATTTACTTTCATGTTCAAAAAAACAATAATATTTATGATAATAATTTTATTAAATTATTTATCAATGACGGAACTTACAATTATATCAATAAAATTAAAATAAATAAACATAAGATAATAAAAAAGAAAACTTATATCTATAAAATTAAACCAAACTTTATTAAAGAAATTTTAGAAAAAAAAACAAATATTCACATAAATGAAAAGTTTATAGCAAATATTGCTTATTATAACACATGTGATAATTTTATTATGTACTTATATAGATATATTTATGATAATTTAAAAATATATATACACTTAAGTAATATATTACAAAATTCTTATAAAATATTTAATAATAAAGATATATTATTTGATAATGATTATGATTTTTATATTTTTTCTAATAAATTAAATAAAAATATAAATATTATAATAACAAATATAAAAAATAACATTTTACATATAAGTAATGATCAATATAATAGGTATTTCATAACCCTTAATTTATACATAAATAATTGCGTTGAAATATTATTAAAATTAAAAAAATTACTAACAATTAATGTAATTAATAATAAATGTAGTATTTGTAATTGTGATATAATAGCATCATATAATTATACTAATGATATAAATTGTATATGTGTTAATAGTTGTACAAAAAATATTGAATTATTTAAAAATAAATTTAAAAAAATAAAACCATTTAAAAATTATAACGTAACACATATAACAAATTATATAAACTGTTTACCTTTTGAATTATTACTAATAATTATAAAAAATAATAATTTTATAATTATTATTTATAAATATTTAACATTAGTAGAATATAACATTATTAAATCTTACGTAAAAAAAAATATACAAACATTAGAATATAAAAAATATAACATTAAAAAAAAATATAAATACAATAATGTTATATTTTATAACTGCATAGATTTAAACATTAAAAAATATGATTTCCCGGAATTATATAATAATAACAAAAAATCAAAATTTTATTTTATAAATTAATTTAAACCATTATGTTCCGGTAATTTAATTATAACTATTTCTCTGGTAAAATCTTTTTTTTCGTCATAATATTTCATTTTAATATTTCTAATAATATTATTTTCTGTTTTGCTTTCTGATTTTAATTGTAATTCACCTTTTAAGTATGATGTGATGTTTTTATCGTTAATGTATTGAATTTTATGCATAGAATTAGGGTTATTTATTAATAAATTTATTAATATAAATATATACTTTATTTCTACCGGACAATAACATTGTGTCCATATCATAGGTTTAAAACCTTGTTTAAATACTAATATATTCTTTGAATAATCAAGATAATTATTTCGTGGCATTATTAAATATTATTTTATTTACATATTGGTGTTGTTATATAATACATTATTATTTATTTTATATAATGTAATTACCTTATGATGGATTATAAAATATACTAATTTATAATATACTAATTTTTTAACTTTTAATTTTAACCATTAAAATTAAAAGTTAATTTTTAACTTCCACGTATACACCACTTACTACCTTATATTTTTTATTATTTTTTTTATCTATATAATAATCACCAACTTTTTCAATGTCTATTTCTTTGTATCCTGTATTTTTTGAATCACACGGATCTGGTAAATTTAAATCATTTATAGAATTAATTTTAAAAAGAGGTAAATTATTTACGTCGCAAGTCATACAATCATTATAATAAAAAAAACAATCAATGGATGATTTTTTTATTATATCTAAATAATCATCAATATCATTTTGTTTTCTTTTTGCTATATCATATATATCTTCGTCAGTTGTTTTTTGATCCATATAAGATAAATAAATATATGTTTTAACAGTTCTATCTTCTGGTTTAAATATTTCATGTGATCTGTACCTTATAGCCCTAAATTTAATTTGTTCTACACGAGACATGTTCCAATATGGTTCCATTATATGTACACTTTTTATGTATTTAAGATCTAAACCTTCAGCACCCGTGGAACTAACTAATAATATTCTTATAATATTACCGTTATTATTATCTGGTGAATTAAAAGAGTTTTGTATTTCACTTCTTTCAGAAAATGCTATATCGCCTTTTATAATAGCATATGAATTTATATTTTTAGATACTTTATCATATAAAGTATAACCTTTTTGTTTAATAAATTCGACAAATGATAGAAGACCATAATTATTTATAAATTGCGAATATACCATACAACATCCATTATTTTTTAAAATATTCTCATATATATTATTATATTTTATACATGACATGATAGGTTCTTCTGGATCTATATTACATATCATCCTTGTCTTAATTCTATAACTTGATTTATTAGAGTTTTTTGATATACCACCGCTAAAATTAGGATTGAAGTTTTTAGATTTATCTTCTAATTTTTTATAATTCATATATTTTACAATTTGATTATTTGTCATTTGGCATTTTACAACCTCAGTGCCTAAATCCTTAGGGTAATTATCATCCATTGGTTGTTCGTATACACTAGAAAGTCCGTAAATTCTATTTCTAAGTTTTTTTAATCTTGTTCTATAAAGTATTTCATTTGATTTTTTTAACTGTGTAAAAAAACTATCAAATTCATAATAATTTTCATTAAAAATATTAATTTTATTTACTAATAAATTAAATAAAATTATCAATTCAAACGCATCATTTATAATAGGAGTTCCTGTCAGTAACAATAAAGATATATCATTTGCGTTACGTATAGTATAATATAATTGAATATAATTTTTAGAACCATTTACAACACCTGTTGATAGATGATGTGCCTCATCAACAATTATAAACGAATTATTTATATCTCCGATATTTTCACGCATATTATACGAATTTAAAGACACGAATTTAACTTTGTTATTAATAAATTCTTCTATATTTTCATAACCAATATTATTTAAATATTTTTTAATATCTTTTGTAAAACCAGATATAAGATTTGCCATTGTAAATATTATAATGTTTTTATTGCTTTCAAAAGCAATCGAAATTGATAAAATACTTTTACCTGTACCCATCTTATGATACAGTAACATACCTTTTGAATCATTGAATTTAATATTATTAAAAAAAGTTTTAATAAGGTATTGATGGTTATTTAATGTTGTTTTTTTTTGATCGTTTGTGTATTTAATATCTTTGAATTCATTTTTTATATTATTAACAACATTTGTTATATTCCTTTCGATTGTTGTCATAATTAAAAATAAATAATTTTTATTTTTAATAAAAAATTATTTATTTTTAATATATATATATATTATATAAGCAGTAAATTAAAAACAAAACAAAATGCTCTCGACTAATTTATCAATCGAAGATTTATATAGAGGTGGTAAAGTTGGTAAAGTAGGTGGTAAAAAATCACGTAAAAGCAAAGGTAAGTCAGGCCGTAAGAAAACTGGACGTAAAAAATCTCGTCGATCAAGTAAAAAATCAATGATGATGACTGGTGATTCCCCCAAAAAAAGCAAACGCCGTAAGACTACTCGCGGTCGTAAATCTAAAGGAAAGAAACGTAGCACTAGCAAACGCCGTCGCTGAAGTGATTTAATAAAAACTATAATTAAAAAAAATGTAAAAATAATTTTTTTTTATGTTTTTTTTAATGTATTTTATTATTTTCTTTAAACAATTTATAAATATAAATTATGTATAAATATAATATCAATTAAAATGGACATTGACATTAAAATCAAAGATATAGTATTTGATATTGATTTTAATGGTATTGAAGCTGGTAGTTTATTAGTTGTTGATTCATATGATAAAAAAAAAGGATACGTTAATTTAAAAGCATTTTCATTATCAGATATAATTTCCGAAATTAAAAATATAAGAGAAGAAGTTTCTAGTTTAAAAGAAAATAGTTACTGTAGTGAATCAATAACTACAAATCCTTTTATGTTTAATGAAAATAGTTGTGATTGCGATGATGATAAATTTGATGTGTTTAAAACATTGATAGATAGTTTTCAAAAATGTTCAACTAAAATGCACAGTGATGATAAAAATATCAAAAGCAACGACGATTTTTCTTCTATATCTATTAACCCTAATGAAGAACCAGTTGAACCAGTTGAACCAGTTGAACCAGTTGAACCAGTTGA
>TARA_B110000259_G_scaffold69823_1_pt1 | contig 54705 bp, 61 predicted proteins | sample TARA_B110000259 | Tara Oceans TARA_B110000259 (sample SAMEA4397649) | marine metagenome | biome: Polar Biome; feature: [SRF] surface water layer (ENVO:00010504); material: water (ENVO:00002006), including particulate matter (ENVO:01000060) such as... | depth 5 m | reverse complement strand
ACTGCTTCAGCATAATCCTGTACAACACCTTGTCCGTTGTCATACATAACTGCTAGCTTGTATTGAGCTTTAGGCTTGCCTTTTGCAGATGCTAACTTGTAGAACTTAACTGCCTCAACAGAGTCCTGTGCAACGCCTACTCCATTATCATACATAATTCCTAAAACATATTGAGCATCAGAATCACCTTGTACTGCTGATAACTTATACCACTTAACTGCTTCAGCATAATCCTGCACAACACCTCGTCCATCGAAACACATACTACCTAAAAAAAATTGTGCAGTACTGTCCCCTTTTAATGCTAGGGGCATATAAAGTTTAATTGCCTGTGAATAATTCTTACTTTTATAAGCCTTATCAGCATCAGCCAACGGGTCTTCTGCTTTAGCACTGTTGGCTATTAATAATATTACTGTTAGTAATGCTGTAATTAGTTTTGTCATATCAAGTTAGTTTAACAGTCCTTATAATTTCTAGCTAAGCATTCACGTGCTAGCTTTTGTGCAACTACTAATTGTTGATTTGTAATCATAGCTGCAATTATATTTTTATTTTTCATCGCCACAGCATCACCTTTTGCTGCCGACAAATTAAACCACATGTGTGCTTTTACATAGTTTCGTACAACTCCTTGTCCTTTGGTATAAAGAGCACCTAAATTAGATTGTGCATCAACATTACCTTTTGCTGCTGCCAACTTGTACAACTTAACTGCCACAACATGGTCTTGTGCAACACCTTGTCCAGTGTCATACATAATTCCTAAATTATATTGCGCCTGAGAAAGCCCTTGTGCTGAAGCTAAATTGAACCACTTAAACGCAACTGCATAGTCTTGTCTAACAACTTGCCCTTCTTTATACATTAAACCTAAATTATTTTGAGCTGATGCATTACCACTTAAAGCTAGCGGCTCCAGTGTTTGAATAGCTTTTGCATAATCACCACTTTTAAATGCTTTTCCTGCATCTTCCAACGTGCCCGCAGCATAAGCACTACTTGCAATTAATAACGTTGCTGTTAGTAATGCTGTAATTATTTTTTTCATTTTAATTTATTCACCCATAATTATTTTATTTTTTGGTACTTAATTAGATTAAGTTTTCAATAGCAACTTTAGATAACAGGATTACTATCAGCAATAAATTCACCACCACTTTTTAAGTCTTTTAAAGCATCAAACAGCTTTTCGTGTTTTGTCTACTTTTTTTGCCAAGCTCCACCAGTTAGTAAATCTTCAAATACGTAAATACATTCCAATAATTGCGGTGGCACAAAATTTTCAGCATCGTGTTTATCTAAAAATGCTAATTCGTTAGCTTCAAGCAGCGCACGGGTGTACACCCACGTATTATGGTGTGTAAGCATGTGCTGGCTAACATCATCAAAATTAACTGTGCTGTATTTGTCGAAATGCACATTTAAGTGATGCATTTTAAGTCTGTCACCTAACGGCGATGGAAACGGAAAAGCATAGCTTGGATTATCACTTACATATACTTTGTCATTAGGGCAGCGTACAGCTCTAATACTCCAGCTTTCAGCTTTATTTGTGAAGTTAGGATATACAGCTACTTGCTGAAACTTACCGCTAAGTATATTGGGGCTGGCGCTATCATAACTTACACGGAAATTTGGGTTGCAATGTGCACGTATGCCGCGCTGTATTGCTGTTAGTAACACTGCCCATTTAGCTTGCGACACGCCTAAAACATACATCCAATCTAAACCAGGCTCAAATGCGCCCTCATCGCGCACATTGTTAATCGTCATTGCACCCAGTGCTAATGCTTGCGCTTCCATGCGTTCTAAGGATTGCTCGCGTGATTCGTTTAATAGTTCGGTATAAGAACGTAATTCACCACCAAAGATATTTTTAATACCGGCAAAAAGTCTTTACCTGCATGTTTAGCACGGACAGTACTGCCTTGCACTAAGCCTAGGTGGGTTTTGATCTGATGGCCGGGGATGGTTTCGAGGTTATCGATAATCACAACATTTCCTTCTTGTTGATATTATTATATACATTGCATTTTAGCACGCTTGATTTAATCAGTTTACTATCGTTATGTTACGTTAATATTGCCAGCATGGCGTCGTCGCCAGAAGCATTTGCAACTTTGACTGTTAACCCCATCTTCAATGGTTCTTCAGCGACTCTGGAATGATTGACGCAGAGCGTGACTTGTTTTAACCATTCAGTATCGCCAGCCATGGTTAATAGATAACGCATGGCTTCTGAGCTGGTGACGACGATGCGTTGTAATTGTTGTTTGGCAAAGGCCTCTGCTAATACATCACAATTGGTTTGTGGGTTAATACGTTGATAGCACTCTGCAAAGGTGACTTGTGCCCCGCGCTGCGTCAATGTGTTGGCTAAGACATCGCGGCCGCCAATGCCGCGAACTAACATAACTCTTTTGCCTTGCATATCCTGCATGGCCGCCAATGATAGTAAAGACTCACTATCAAACCTATCTCTAGGTATTAAAACCTCATCGATGCCAAAGTCTTTTAGGGTTTCAGCTGTTGTTGGGCCGATGGCGGCAAATTTAAGGTGTTTTGGAATGCCTTGTTTAATGAGTCTTGGCATGCTGTTTTGAACAGCATTACTACTGATAAACAGCATCCAATCATAGTCATTAATGTCAGTAATGATTTGTTCAAACTGTGTGACATCATCTAAAGCAGTGATTTCAATCAGTGGAAATGGGATGACATCTCCACCTGCAGCCTCTATAAGCTGCGTGAGTTTTTTTGCCTGATTTGTCGGGCGCGTAATGGCTACACCAATATTAGCTAATGATGCTGTTTTAACATCGCCTAAACTGACTGGAACAGACATTACTTAACACCATCCAATGTATCTAAGATTTTTTTCGCGCCCTTGTTCACTAACTTACCTGCTAATGCCTTGCCGAGTAAATCTGCGTCTTTTGCATTGCCTGACATGGTTTCACGCAACATTTGCTTTCCGTCGACGCTGGCAACAAAGCCGGTGATGTTAATGGTTTTGCCTTTGATGACTTCATGCTGAATAGCATTGTCTTTAGAGCTGGTATTTTCAATTGTAGCATGTGCGCCGAGTGGCACGGTGCAGCTACCAGCCAAGGCGCGACTAAAAGCACGTTCTGCAGTGACGCAATTTTCAGTATCGGTGTGATTAAGCGGCGCTAGTATTTCAATTAAATCCGTTCTGGCTTCTTTAATCTCAATGCCGAGAGCACCTTGGCCAACTGCTGGAATACTGTCTTCTGCTGAGATACAGCTACTGATTCTATCGCCGAGTTCTAGGCGGATTAAACCAGCGGCTGCTAAGATAATCGCAGCATACTGGCCTTCATCTAATTTACGTAAGCGGGTTTGTACATTGCCACGTAGCGATTTGATTTTAAGGTGTGGGAAACGCGCTTGAATTTGGCTTTGGCGACGTAGGCTGGAAGTTCCAACAATACTACCCTGCGGCAAGTCAATAAGTGACTTATATTCGTTAGACACAAAAGCATCATGTGGATTTTCACGCTCACTCGTTGCCACCAGTGTAAAGCCTTCAGGCATGTTCATCGGTACATCTTTCATGCTGTGCACGGCTAAATCAGCACTACCATCAAGTAATGCATTTTCTAGCTCTTTAATAAATAAACCTTTGCCGCCTATGCTGGCAAGGGGCTTATCTAAAATCTGGTCACCAGTTGTGGTCATGCCTAGAATTTGCACATCGCAGTTAGGATATAAGGCTTGTAAGCGTGCTTGAATATGCTTGGCTTGCCACATGGCAAGGGCGCTTTCACGGGAGGCAATGACGAGTTTTTGTGGGTTGAGTTTTGCTGTATTGTTCATGTTTGGATTTTAGCATAGGGCTAGTACGATTAAATGCTATTAAAAATAGTGTTTTTTGAGTTAAGCTTACGGTTTTAGTAGCCTAAGCGCACAAAACAAGATATCCATCTTACAAAGGTATGAAGGCGCAACTATTTATTTTGGGGGGTTTCAAATGAAAGATCAGTTAGATATTTTTATTCATTCAATGAATCAGTTTTGGTTGGAATTAGTTAACTTTATTCCAAAGTTGCTGATTGTCATCGTCGTTTTATTTCTAGGCTGGTTACTAGCCAAGTTAGTGAGGACTGCAGTAAAACGTGTTTTAGTACTAGTTCAGTTTGACAAGTTTTCTGAAAAATCAGGGCTTGAAGCCTTTATGACTACGGGTGACGCCAATATTACTTTAAGCGGTATTATTAGTCAGGTGATGTACTGGTTGGTGATTATTGTTTCCGTTACTACTGCAGCTAATTACTTAGGGCTAACAGAGGTCGTCAGCATATTGCGCGATTTTGCCGCTTACTTACCAAGAATTATTGTCGCTATTTTAGTGATGATATTTGGTACCTTATTAGCACGCTTCATTAATAAGTTAGTGTTTGCTTGGTTACATAGCATCAAGTTTGAAAATGCTTTAGTGGTGAGTACAACCGTTGAGTATGGTATTCAAATCTTGGCACTATTTGTTGCATTAGAGCAATTAGGCATTGGTGTGCAGTTGATTAACTCATTATTTATTATTGTATTCGGTGCGGTTTTCTTAGCACTGGCGTTAGCCTTTGGTTTGGGTGGTAGAGAGTGGGCAGCTAAAACGATTGAAGAGGCAACAAAAAAAGATAAGAAATAGTTGGGTTGATTGACGACAGTACTTTAGTGTTAAAGCCTTTAGTTTTAAGTCTTATAACTTTCGGACTAAATGCTGTTGTCGGCGACTGACTGCAATAGTCTCTGGCACGTCTTTTAAAATGGCGTGCCACTGCATGTCGCCCTTTTCATAGCCGCTGATTGATTGTTGGGCAACTAGGCAATTGCGGTGCAAGCGCAAAAACACATTACCAAATTCTGTTTCTAAATGCGTTAACGATTCTTCCAATAAGTATTCTTGTTCTTTTGTATAAACCGTCACGTATTTCAATTCAGCACGACAATAAATAATCTCTTCAATCGGGACGAGGATGACACGATCTCTTTCGTGAATACTCATATGGCTGCGCGTTTTTTGTAGCGACTCCATTGCAGCGACATCCTGAACGGCTAAGACTTGTGCTTTATGAATGGCTGCTTGTAAGCGCTCTAACCGAATCGGTTTCAGTAAATAATCAATTGCGCTTAATTCAAATGCTTTAATGGCATAAGCATCATAAGCTGTTGCGAAAATAATCTGTGGTTTGGGGCTGAGCTTTTGCGCATGTGTAGCTGCTTCTAGGCCATCCATCAATGGCATATGAATGTCGAGTAGCATTAAGTCAGGCGATGTTTCTATGGCTAAATTAATCGCTTCTTTACCATTTGTTGCTTCCGCAACAACCGTAACGCCTTCTATATCGGATATTAAATCTTTTAATCGATTACGTGCAGGTGTTTCGTCATTCGCGATTAACACCTTGATGGCTTGTGATGGAGTAACCATTATCGCACCTCGTATGGCATGCGAATGGTGACGGTATATTGCTGGCCTTGCATTTGATGGCGAATGGATGCCTCTAAATCAAAGTGTAAGGCCAAGCGTTATTTAATATTATTCAGCGCCATTTTATTGCCTATGTACTTACTACGCGCCTGCGTGGGAGGGGTTGCTAATACTGAAACGAACTTCATTAGCTTTTTGCGTGATGGCAACAGTAATCTCGCCGCCTTGAGGAATGGGCTCGATACCATGATATACGGCGTTCTCAACCAGTGGTTGGAGAATCAGTGGCGGGAGTAAGACATGGCCGGGCATAGTATTCATTTGCCAGTTAACGCTTAAGCGGCCTTCCATGCGCAAGCTTTCAATGTTGAGGTATTTACAAAGCACAACCTCTTGCGTTAAAGGTGACTAAGTCACGGTTCTCAGCCATCAATATGCGAAATAAGTCTGACATATCCTCTAATGTGGTTTCGGCACGCTTGGGTTGGCTACGAATCAAAGAAAGCACGGCATTAATACTATTAAACAAAAAGTGTGGGCGTATACATGCTGGCAGCGCCTGTAAGCATGCTTCTGTAATCGCAGGTGAATACGCACGTTGTCGCAAATCAAAGTAATAGAGTAAAGCAGCAGTGGCCAGCATGGCTAAAATAGCGGTGCGATAAGTCGACACGACCGTATCGAACGAAAAGTATTGTTTAAATAGTGAGTAAACCAATGCCGACAATACGATTTCTATCGTCACAATGAGGGCAACACTTTGCCAGTAAGGCAATCGTTTAAATAGTGGGTAGAGAAGGAGTATGCTCAGTAATAGAATCGGCTGAAGCACGGTTGAAAGTGTCGTCAGTGTCGGTATAAAGTCGCTCAATGGGTTGCTCAGCAAGATCGCCGCGAACATGCCAAACAGATTCACAAGTACTAAAATGCGCAGCATAATGCCTAAGTTCTGGAAGTTGGGTAAACGACTATTTTTGTTCACTTTTTGCTCAGGGTGGGTTCTACGTTAAAATATCTATGAATATTACCTTTAAGTGGTTTATTATTAAACCATTTTTCAACTTTAACTTATATAAAGCTACCTAAACGTGTCAGAAAACAAACAAGAAACAACTTCACCACTTAATGCCAAATCAGAAGCCTGGTCAGGACGCTTTAACGAACCTGTTGCAGAGCTCGTTAAACGCTATACCGCTTCCGTTGATTTTGATCAGCGTTTAGCGGCCTTTGATATTCAAGGCTCACGTGCACATGCAAAAATGTTAGCCGCGCAAAAAATCATTTCAACAGAAGACTTGGCCGCGATTGAAAAAGGCTTAACTGAAGTACAAGCAGACATTGAGGCAGGGACTTTTGAGTGGTTGTTAGACCTTGAAGATGTTCACTTGAATATCGAAAAAGCGCTAACGGATAAGATTGGCGACGCTGGTAAGCGCTTACATACGGGTAGAAGTCGTAACGATCAGATTGCAACCGATGTTCGCCTTTATTTGCGCGAAGTTTGTGATGATGCGATTAAGGCGATCAAGAAGCTACAAATGAGTCTGTTGGATTTGGCCGAGGAGCATGCTGACACCATTATGCCTGGTTTTACGCATTTACAAGTGGCGCAGCCAGTGACGTTTGGCCATCATTTATTGGCGTATTATGAAATGCTAAAACGTGATGCGTCGCGTTTTGCTGATTGTAGAAAACGATTGAATCAATTGCCTTTGGGTGCAGCAGCTTTGGCGGGAACTAGTTATCCAATTGACCGTGAAATGGTCGCAAAATTATTAGATTTCGATGGCCTTTGTGAAAACTCACTCGATGCAGTTTCTGATCGTGATTTTGCGATTGAGTTTACGGCAGCTAGTGCATTGTTGATGACGCATTTATCGCGTTTTTCAGAAGAGTTGATTTTATGGTGTTCACCACGATTTGGCTTTATTGAAATTGCCGATCGCTTTTGCACAGGCTCTAGCATTATGCCGCAAAAGAAAAACCCAGATGTACCTGAGCTGGTGCGTGGTAAAACAGGCCGAGTCAATGGTCACTTGGTGTCATTGTTAACACTGATGAAAGGCCAGCCACTGGCTTACAACAAAGACAACCAAGAGGACAAAGAGCCATTATTTGATACCGCAGATACGCTATTAATGACCTTGGAAATTTATGCAGACATGATGCGTGGCATTACCGTACATAAAGACAATATGCGTCAGGCGGCCTTTGAAGGTTATGCGACAGCGACAGATTTAGCTGACTACTTAGTGAAAAAAGGCATGCCGTTTAGAGATGCACATGAAGTGGTCGCGCTAGCGGTAAGATATGCAGTAGACAAAAAATGTGACTTGTCTGAACTGAGATTGGAAGAGCTGCAAACATTTAGTGAAACGATTACAGAGGATATTTTCTCTGTGCTCACTTTAGACGGTTCGGTTGCCAGTCGTGACCATATTGGCGGCACAGCACCGAAGCAAGTGTTACTCGCTGTTGCTCGTGCTAAAAAGACCATTCAGTCTACATAAAAAGAGGTTCATGAAAGCGTTTAGGTTAGTCCTTGTATTGTTTATTACATGCTTATTCCCAAGGGTGACTTATGCAAAAAGTACCATGATGTGGGAAATGTTGCCGAATGAAAGTTTGGTGGAATTAGCGGCTAAGCTTTACCCGAAGAGTAGCGAGATGCAGCATGCCTTCATTTTAAAAACGCAACAGCTTGAATCAAGAGACGCCAGTCTATACTAATGCGCATTCGCGCTATCCTATCGCAACGAAAATTGTGATCCCAACGTTGAAATCACTTTCCTTTCGTGGTTCTGGGGTAAAAAATGGAAGCGTTCAAAAAAGGCGAGCGCAAAAAAAGTAGTCAGTAAACCATCGAAAGCAGATGATGCTGGATTGAAGGCTCAAAATGAGTTAGTCGAGAAAGAGAAAGTCTTAGACGCATCGCCTGAAAAACAGGCTGCTGTTAAAACACCATCAATTAGTAATAAAACATCGGCACCTTAACTTTTAGGATACGGTGCTAGTCTAAAAAGATGGCGAGCAAATCATTTAAAAAGCGCTGACCTAGTAAAGTTGGTTTGATGCGCGCATGATCTTGTATTAATAAGCCTTTGCTTTCCGCGTCAGCTAAGCGTTTTTTAAGCGTGATGAGCGGCAGTCCAGTCCGTTCTTGAAACAAACCAATATTAAAACCTTCGGTTAATCGCAAGGCATTCATCATAAATTCAAAACCAAGCTCTTTTTGCGGAATAGACCATGTTTGATCAACCGCATTCCCTGTTTCGGCACTACTCATAAAAGCTTTGGGATGTTTGTGCCGTACTTCACGGGTAATTTTGTCGTGATAACTGAGTTTGCTATGTGCGCCTGCACCGATGCCAAGATAGTCACCAAATGACCAATAGTTAATGTTATGTCTAGCTTGGCTTTTGGCTTTCGAGAAGGCTGACGTTTCATAATGCTGAAAATCATTTTCTGCCAGTAATGCCTCAATCTGTTCCTGCATTTCGCTACTGCTATCATCATCAGGCAGACTAGGTGGCGTGCGATAAAATGCAGTATTTGGCTCTAGCGTTAAATGGTAAAACGATAAGTGATCAGAGCCGAGTGCCAGCGCTTGATTGGCGTCTTGTAGTGCTTCACTTATGCTTTGTTTCGGTAAGCCATACATCACATCTAAATTCACACGATCAAATGTCGTCAATGCTAATTCGGCCGCCATGATGGCTTGTTTGCCATCATGAATTCTACCAAGTGCACTTAAATGTTCATTATTGAAGCTTTGTATGCCTAGTGAAACACGATTCACACCAGCTTGTTTATAACCTTCAAAATGTGCAGTATCGACCGTGCCAGGATTAGCTTCCAGTGTCACTTCCGCAGCATATTCAAGCGGCGTTAGCATATTCACTGCATTTAAAATCTCGCTGATTGATTCTGGACTAAACAAACTAGGTGTTCCGCCACCAAAAAACACACTGCTGATTTTTCGACCATAGACGCGTGGCACCGATTGCTCTAAGTCGGCAATGAGCGCCTTTACATATTGTTGTTCAGGAATGTCAGTGCGACTCTCATGCGAGTTGAAATCACAATAAGGACATTTTTTAACGCACCAAGGGATATGGATATAAAGCGACAATGGCGGTGAGTTTTTTAAACCTGAAATGGTCTGGCCACCTGTTACTGGGGCAGGGCTATTGATACTGGCGACATCAGCAATGGGAATAATTGGAATCATGTGGCGTATTGTACGTAAATTATTCAGCTTCTGCGATAACGGCTAAAAATGCATCACCGTAGCGTTCTAGCTTTGCGGCACCCACACCAGTAATTTTTCCCAAGTCGGCTAAATTTTTAGGCTTTGTCTGCAAAATTTCGATTAATGTCGCATCATGAAAAATCACATAAGGCGGTACGCTTTGTTCTTTGGCTAGTTCCATCCGTTTCGCTTTTAGTTCTAACCACAATGGATCGTCATTCGCGCCCTCAAAGGCTTCTTTAAGACGGGCAGAACGTTCAGCTTTACTGGCACGTTTTTCTGGTGTGGCATCACGGCGTAGCCAGATAGCTTGCTCACCTTTGAGTATGGGTCTAGCACTTTCGGTTAGTTTTAATCCACCATAGGCTTCGACATCGGCTTCAAGGTAACCGGCTGCGGTTAATTGACGGAATACACTATTCCATTGCGATTGTGCAAGATCTTTTCCAATGCCGTAAGTACTTACTTCATTATGTCTGAAGCGTTCAATTTGAGCGGTCATTTTGCCCGTGAGTACATCAATTAAGTGGCCTGCACCAAATCGCTGACCTGTTCTAAAAACGCAGGATAATGCCATTTGTGCGGCTTCAGTTGCTAACCAAGTGTCAACAGGAGTTAAACAGTTATCGCATTGTCCACAATTACCAGGGTGTGTTTCATCAAAATAACGCAAGATGCTTTGATGACGGCAGTCCGTTGATTCACAAAAGCCTAGCAAGGCATTGAGTTTAATTTGTTCTAAGCGTTTACGTTCTTCTGAGGCAACACCACTATCGAGCATTTGACGCATAGAGACGACATCGCCCATACCGTAGGCCATCCATGCATTGGCTGCTAAGCCATCACGACCAGCACGGCCAGTTTCTTGGTAATAGCCTTCCATGCTTTTCGGTAAGTCCATGTGCGCCACAAAACGGACATTAGGTTTATCAATGCCCATCCCGAAGGCAATGGTGGCGACCATGATAATGCCTTCTTCGCGCAAGAATCGGCGTTGATTTTGTTCGCGTGTTTGGGGCGGTAAGCCAGCATGGTAGGGCAGTGCATTCCACCCTTTATCCGCTAACCATGCTGCAGTGGCTTCTACTTTTTTACGCGATAAGCAATAAATGATGCCCGCATCACCAGCATGCTCTGTTTCTAAAAAAGTAAGTAGTTGCTGGCGTGCATTATTCTTGATGGTTACGTGGTAGCGAATGTTCGGGCGGTCAAAACTTGAGACAAACTGGGCTGCATTTTCTAATGCCAGTTGCGAGATAATTTCAGCACGGGTCGGCGCATCTGCTGTCGCAGTTAATGCGATTCTAGGCACGTCTGGAAAGCGGGCATGCAATACCGTAAGTTGTCGATATTCAGGACGGAAATCATGACCCCATTGAGATACACAATGTGCTTCATCAATGGCAAATAAAGCTAAACCAACGTGATTATTGACTTCATCTAGTAAGCTTAAAAAGCTGCTCACAGTGAGTCGCTCAGGGGCGACATATAAGATTTTAATCTCACCTGATAACACTTTGCTGGTGATGTGTGCATTATTTTCTGCACTTAGACTAGAGTTTAAAAAAGCAGCTTCAACACCCAACTGTTGTAGCGCCTCCACTTGATCTTGCATCAATGCAATAAGCGGGGAAACGATAATGGCTAAACCGTTACGCGCGAGTGCGGGAATTTGGTAACAGAGTGACTTACCACCACCTGTTGGCATGAGTACTAACGCATCTTGGCCTGCGATAACATGCTCCACGATGGCTTGTTGCTTGTCACGAAAGCTGGTGTAGCCGAAGGTGGTTTCGAGGATTTCTAAAGGTGTGTTCAATGGGTGCTTTTTTGGGTCTCTAAACAAAGGTTTTTTAAACATTTTAATCAAAGAGTTTAGCGCATAACGTCTAGGTAAAGCTATGTAAAACTAGAAGGTAAAAAGCTGTTAAAGGTATTTGAGGGCTTATTAGGGAGGGGTGTTGCTTGAAAATACGTTAGGCGGATTAAAGCATTTAACCCACCCGGTGATGCTCGCAGTGTTTTTTAGGCGGCATTCTTCTTTGTCATTAGCAATTGCAACGTTTGAAACAGCAGCGAAGAAAACAAATAATAGAGCAGAAATTTTTTCATAACTTTTCCCTCTAGATGGATGTCATAACAATTTTTTAAAGACGTGTTTTGCTGTATAAATTATCTAGCGGCAAGCCAATACTAAACTTTAGAGACGATTTAAAAAAGTGCACCATTGATCAGTAGCGATTTACTCTCTTTCGATTAACCCACGCCAACCTTCTTTGCGTAAGCAAATAGCAAAGGCTTTAGTAAAGGTAAATGTCTTTTTATTAGGGTAGTGAGCTTCACCCAGCTTTGTACTGCACTCATCCATGTTAGCTTCTAATATAGTAGCGTTGCCACCCATCTTCCACCAAGATTTAATGACATAGATATTAAATAAGCTTGGTTTAGGTTTTGCTACTGCTGGGATGCTAGATACGGGTGAGCTTGGTGTAACAGTAGTGATTGTCGATGTATTCGGTGTGGAAGCGCTTGATGTAGAAGTGCTGGGTGAGGTTGTTTTGTTTATCGGTTTTATGTCAGGGTTTTGTGTATTTTCATCAGCTTTTATAACTACTTTTTCAGCATTAAGGCTAGAAGTCGTTTGCATGGTGTCTTTACTGTTCCCTTTGGGTGCGGTCATTCGGTTGTCATCGGCGATACTAACCGTTGCAAATAACTCTTCGTCGGAAAACCCTGACCCGTCTAGTTTTTGAACGGCCCAACCATTAGCTTCTAGGCACTTTTCTAATGCTTTCTCATCACCTGCTTTAGCACAGATGGCTTTGCTTGTTTGCAAGTCTCTAGCGCCTGCCCCTCTCTTATAGGCAACCTCAGCACCGCAGCCTGTAATTAAGATAATTGATAAGCCTATCCACACTATGTTCTTCATTTTTATCCTTAACAATTGATTCTATTAACGAAAAGTAGCATAAAAAAGCTTGTTGCTAAAACCAGATACTACGTAATTTAACGTATATCCACGATTTAATCTTGCCGCTATTGTCACTTCAACAAGTTCACCCCGTAATAAAATTTTTTTGGCGCGGGTGAAACGAATTTGAATTCTATTTTTTATTATACTAAGGAGTAAGAAAATGAGCTTTAAGCTTAACAAAAATGTAATGATGATATCGCTTGCTATTGCAACAGCATTTCCAGCTTTGTCTGCCAATGCGGGCGCAACGATTTCGTTTGGTGAAGATAAATCGATCACTGCTGGCTTTGGTTTTATAACGAGTTATAGAAGTGCAGAAGATAGTGCAGCTAATGGGGATGACCGTTCAAACGATTTTAGACTTAATAGTGCTCGTTTGTACCTATCAGGTTCTTTCAACAAATATATTAAAGGTATGCTGAACACTGAGCGTTCAGGCGGCGGCAGTGATGTTAACGGTGGAGCAAACATTGAAGTAATTGATGCTAACGTACAGTTGCAACTAACACCTGAAATTGCCATTTGGGCAGGTCGGTTCCTACCCCCGAGTGACCGTGCCAATATGGCAGGACCTTACTACTCTTCAGGTGGTGGTGGTGGTTACTGGGCGAATGTTTCATCACGTTATGGTTGGAATGGTGGTGTGATTGGACGTAGTGATGGTGTTGCCTTTGTCGGTAGCTTTTTAGAAGATAAAGTAGCGGTATCTTTTGGTGCCTTTGAAGGTGATAATATTTTTAGATTTAGTGGTGTAGGCGCACAAAGTGAATCTAGTAATGCTGCTACAGCATTAGGTGCAGATGATAATCTAATGTATGCAGGCCGTGTACAAGTAGCTTTCTGGGATGCAGAGCCAGGTTATTACGGGACTGGTAACTACTTTGGGGCAAAGGATATTTTAACAGTTGGCCTTTCAGGCAAACAAAAAAGTGATGGTGCTGTTTCTGCTGCTGCTGTTGGAGACTATAGCAACTACAGTGTTGACTTTTTAATGGAGAAAACTGGCGTTGGACCAGGCACGGTCTCGTTAGAAGCTGCATATTACGACTATGATACTGATGGTGTATTTTTGGCTGAAGAAGGCGATGCTTATTATGTAGGTGCAGGCTACTTATTTGATACGCAAGTTGGTTGGGGTAAGTTTATGCCATTTGCTCGCTATCAAGAAATGGATGCTGAAAACGATATTAAGACTGAGCGTATGGATGTTGGAGTGAATTATGTAATGGGGGCTTATAACGCGCTCATTTCAGCTGAATATCAAAAAACAGAGATAACAGGTGCTGATGATCAGGATGCAATTCTTCTATCGATGCAGTATCAGTTCTAATCGGTTGTAGAAACTAATGGCACGGATGATTTTTAACTAAATCATCCGTGCTTTTTTATTGTAGTTGATGATGAATATTTTTTGAATAGCTGTTGATTATCCACCAAGCATTTGATGGACTTGACAGGTTAGTTGACCGATAGAAAATTCGTCTGTGTCCATCACAAGCTTTTGGTAGCCACTACTAATCCTGATGGTGTCGATGGGTATATTTTTCTTACTCATGAGCGTTATCGTTCGCATTCTGAACAAAGGCTTCTTACAGTTAAATTGGTATTTAGCAAGGCCCGTAAAATATTCGACCTTATCATCAGACAATGTGAAGGTCTGTGGTGTCTGATAAACCGTTTTAGCATCCAAATATGGGTGGTTGTCAGAGACGTTGTAAGAATCAATGTCTACCAACACCTCATGCTCCGCATCCTTAATAATAGACGTCCACTCTACGGCCAGTACGTTCGTGATTGGCATCAATAATAACAATGATAACAAACTTAAGTTTCTTTGCATTTTTAGTTTCTTTACTTTTATATATAGTCCTTAAAACTTAGCACAGATCTAATACCAACCCCCAGCTTTAAACTACGCAATTTGACGTATTTCTTTACCCGTCACAAAAACATAAACTTTGTTCATTGAAAGATCGTTTGTGACTGTTATGTCTATTTTTTCACAAAAGGATCTGCTCAATTGAGTTGCTTTATTTAATGCATATAACCGAATAATTTAGGGGGAAGAGCCTGATGAAAACTATAGTTAAGTTAGACCTAGATAAAAAGCCTTGGGAGCAAGAAGGGCAGATTCATAATCGCTGGCATCCAGACATTCCAATGATTTCAATGGTGAAGCCTGGTGATGAGTTCCGTGTTGAATGCATGGACTGGACAGGCGGTCAGATTGAAAATAACGACAGCGCAAATGATGTGCGCGATGTTGAGTTGGAACAAGTACATTACTTAAGTGGCCCTATCGGGGTTGAAGGTGCTGAGCCAGGCGATTTAATGGTCGTTGAAATTTTAGATGTTGGTACGTTTGAAGAGAGTCAATGGGGTTTTAACGGTATTTTCGCGAAAGAAAATGGCGGTGGATTTTTGGATGAGCACTTCCCAGAAGCCCGTAAATCTATTTGGGACTTTCATGGTATTTACACAACATCACGCCACATTCCAGAGGTAAGGTTTGCTGGCATTATGCACCCAGGCTTAATTGGATGCCTACCTTCTCAAGAGTTATTAGATACATGGAATGAGCGGGAAACTGGATTAATTGCAACTGAGCCTGACCGTGTACCGCCACTTGCCTGCCCGCCAGATGTTAAATCTGCCGTAGTTGGGAAAATGACAGGTGAAGCAGCACAGAGAGCAAAGGCGGAAGGTGCACGTACTGTGCCACCCCGCGAGCATGGTGGTAACTGCGATATTAAGAACTTAACCAAAGGTTCTACGGTTTACTTCCCTGTGTACGTTAAAGATGGTGGCCTTTCAATGGGCGACCTTCACTTCTCACAAGGTGATGGTGAAATCACTTTCTGTGGCGCGATTGAGATGGCTGGTTATCTAGATATCAAAGTGAGCCTAATTAAAGACGGCATGAAGAAATATGGCGTTAAAAACCCTATCTTCAAGCCGAGTGTTCTCACTCCAACCTACAGTGACTATGTGATTTTTGAAGGTATATCAGTCGACGAGCAAGGCAAGCAACATTATATGGACGTCACGATCGCTTATCGCCAAGCTTGTTTAAATGCCATTGAATATATGAAGAAATTTGGCTATACCGGCGCACAAGCCCTGTCAATTTTAGGCACAGCACCAGTTGAGGGCCATATCAGCGGCGTAGTGGATATTCCCAATGCTTGCGCAACCTTATGGTTACCGACTGAAATATTTAGTTTTGATATTAACCCAAATGCTGAAGGACCAAAAATTATGGTTCCTCCAGGCGTCGATACAGCCAAAGCTACTTAAGGAAACCAAGATGCCGTTATATGAATATGAGTGTGAAGACTGTGGAGTGTTTACTGGCTTAAGAAGTTTGAGCCAATCAAGCGAGCCGTTGACATGTGAGTGTGGTGTATTAAGCGCCCGCATTTTATCAGCACCTACATTAGCACTAGTCGCTAAATCACAACGTGTTGCACATGAGCGTAATGAGAGGTCTGCTCATCATCCAAACTTCAAAACACGTTCAAGTTGTGGGTGTTCTGGTGCACATACATGTAACTCAAATGGTGGCGTCAAAATTGACTCGAAAACTGGTGAAGCGGCCTTGCTAATGCAAACGAAAAAGACCGCAAGGCCTTGGATGTTATCGCATTAAAGATTTAGTTGTAGTTTTAAGAAAATAGTAATAGATGTTTTTTATATTTTTATTAAGGAGATAAGTAATGAGTAACTCAAATAGACGTAGCTTCATAAAAGTAGGCGGTGCAATTGTCACTTCCCTTTTAGCAGCTGGTATCTTGTCTACAAGTGCTATAGCAGCTGATACCTCAACTGCAAAAGTGATGACAACAGGTCTAGCGGTCACCGATACAGAAGTAACGATTGGTATTTTGCATTCGGCAACAGGTACGATGGCGATTAGTGAAACAGGTTCAATTCAAGCTGAGAAATTAGCCATTGAGCAGATTAATGCCATGGGTGGTATTTTAGGTCGCAAGATTAAAGTGATTCAAGAAGATGGCGCTTCTGATTGGCCAACATTTGCTGAAAAAGCAAAAAAACTATTGGTTAACGATAAAGTGGCTGCAGTAATGGGTTGCTGGACATCAGCTTCACGTAAAGCGGCATTGCCTGTTTTTGAAAGAGAAAACGGTTTATTGTTTTACCCAACTTTCTATGAAGGCTTAGAGCAATCTAAAAATGTCTTTTACACAGGGCAAGAAGCAACACAACAAATTATTGCTGGTTTAGATTGGATCGCTAAAGAGAAAAAAGCGAAAAAATTCTACCTAATCGGTTCTGACTATATCTGGCCTCGTACTTCGATGAAAATTGCGCGTAAGCATATTGAGAGCAACCTTAAAGGTAAAGTAGTTGGTGAAGAGTACATTGCTTTAGGTGATACACAATTTGGTTCTGTGATTAACAAAATTAAATTAAAAAAACCTGATGTGATTTATGCAGCGATTGTTGGTGGTTCTAACGTAGCTTGGTTTAAACAATTAAACGCAGCTGGTTTGAATTCTAAAAAACAAACAATGCTTACTATTTCGGTTACCGAAGATGAAGTACTCGGTATCGGTGGTGAAAACTTAGAAGGCTTTTATTCAGCAATGAAATACTTCCAATCTCAAACAAACCCAGCAAACGTAAAATTTGTTGCAGCGTTTAAGAAAAAGTGGGGTAAAGACTCCGTTATTGGTGATGTAACTCAGGCAGCTTATTTAGGCCCATGGTTATACAAAGCAGCGGTTGAGCGTGCAGGTAGTTTTGATGTTGATAAAGTACAAGCAGCATTACCTGGCTATGTCTTTAAAGATGCGCCAGAAGGTTCGCTTACTGTTGAGAAAAACCATCACTTAACGACTAAGTTACGTGTAGGTAAATGGAAAAAAGACGGTCAAGCAGAAGTTGTTTACACCTCTGACTATATCAAACCTGATCCATTCCCAAAAGGTTATCAATAGATAACTGATTGATATCTGGTGCAGCGGTTGCTTAAGCTGCTGCATCATTTGTAGCAGTATTAAGTAAATTAAATAGCTTTTATTTAGTTTGCTTTTCTAAGGTGATTCAAGCATTGAGTGGCTTTAGAAAAGGTGAATTTTCATATCAGTAGTAATGTTTAAAGGGGAGCAGTATGTTCGATTACACAACGGCAGAAATGGGTAGTATTTTTGTCATGCAAGGCTTTGCTGGGCTCAGTATGTTCAGTGTCTTGTTGTTAATGGCATTAGGCTTGGCTATTATTTTTGGTCAGATGGGTGTGATTAACATGGCACACGGTGAGTTCATGACCATTGGTGCCTACACTACAGTGATGTTATCCAAGCTGGCGGTGACATATGGCATGGTTGATCACTACTTTCTCTTCGCTATTGTCCTGTCCTTCTTTATTGCTTTTGCAATCGGCTACTTTGTGGAATTTATCATGATTCGGCATCTCTACAAGCGACCATTAGATACTTTGCTTGCTACATGGGGTTTAAGCTTAGTGATGCAGCAAATATTCCGTTCTAGCTTTGGTGCAAAGGAAGTCAGTGCTCACTTACCTGAGTGGTTGTTAGGTTCTTTAGCACCGACCGAGATGATCGATATTCCATTGAACGGCATTTTTGTCATGGGGCTTGCAGTGTTTGTAACGGGTGGTGTTTATCTCATTTTATTCCGCTCTGGGTGGGGCTTGAATATGCGTGCAACGGTACAGAACCGTACGATGGCTGGTGCTGTTGGGATCAATACTAAAAAAGTAGATCGCATGACCTATGCGTTAGGTTGTGGGATTGCTGGGATTGCTGGTGCTGCATTTACCACCATTGCTTCGACAGGCCCAACAAGTGGTTCTCTCTATATTGTCGATAGCTTTATGGTGGTGGTCTTTGGTGGTGCTGCGAGTTTATTCGGTACGATTGCATCAGCATTTGGTATCGCACAAGCACAATCAATCCTTCAATTCTTCTTAAGTAGTTCTATGGGGAAAATGGCCACGTTGATATTCATCGTTGGTGTATTAATGGTCAAACCTGAGGGTCTGTTTGCTTCGAAATTACGTAAGTAGTAATTCGGTGCGTAAAAAACAACGTGTTGCTTTAGAGAATAGTTCAGATATTTTAAGGAGATTTTTTATGAATACATTAGCAGGCAGATTATTAGGTGGAAAAGAAGGTGCGTTAGGCATAGCATTGCTAGCAGCGCTGATCTTAATCGTGCTGCCATTAGGGCTGGATATATTCCGCCTCAACTTAGCGGGTAAATATCTCTCGTATGCTTTTGTAGCGGTTAGCTTGGTATTGTTGTGGGGTAATGGCGGTATTTTAAGTTTAGGTCAGGGAATTTTCTTTGGGTTGGGCGGATATGCTATGGCCATGTTCATGAAGCTAGAAGCTTCTGACCCCATCACAACCAAAATACAGACAACACCTGGCATTCCAGATTTTATGGATTGGAATCAGTTAACAGAAATTCCACTGATGTGGGTGCCGTTCCAGAGCCTCACACTTACTATTATTGCGATTTTGGTGGTACCAACAATCTTTGCTTATGTCATCGGTTATGCCATGTTTAAGCGTCGTGTTGGAGGCGTATATTTTGCGATCATTACACAAGCTATTGCGTTGATTCTAACGATACTGATTGTTGGACAACAAGGCTATACCGGTGGTGTTAATGGAATTACTGATCTGAAAACAGTATTAGGTTGGGATACGCGTGATGATAGTTCACAGTATATTCTTTACTATCTGAATGCGGTTTTACTATTTGGTGTGATTTTTCTTTCTCGATACGTTTTAACAAGTAAGTTCGGCATGATTCTGCTTGCGATGCGCGATAAGGAAGAGCGAGTGCGCTTCTCGGGCTATGATGTAGCAAACTTTAAGATATTTATTTTTTGCCTGGCTGCGATGATTTCAGCTATTGGTGGTGCGATGTTTACCTTACAAGTTGGATTCATGTCGGCATCATTTATTGGCATCGTGCCTTCGATTGAAATGGTCATTTACTGTGCGGTAGGTGGGCGGGCATCATTAATTGGTGCTGTATATGGCACATTACTAGTGAATTATGGTAAGACTTTTTTCTCTGAAACCTTTCCTGAGTTATGGTTGTTCTTAATGGGTGGTTTGTTTATTGCCGTTGTGATGTTCTTCCCAGACGGTATTGCGGGTGTTTACAATAAATATAAATATAAACTGAAGTTTCTAAGTAAGTTTATTGATACAGAGTCAAAACCTAATGCAGGTAAAGGAGTAGAAACATGAGTGGAAATACAGACTTTGTTCTTGCAATTGAGGGCCTAACCGTTTCGTTTGATGGGTTTAAAGCGGTTGATGATCTTAATATGTATATCGAGGAAAATGAGTTGCGTGTGGTGATTGGACCAAATGGCGCAGGTAAAACAACTGTACTTGACTTGATTTGCGGTAAAACGAAATCAACCTCAGGGTCTATTAAATTCAAAAATTTAGAGTTAACTGAAATGGCTGAGCATCAGATTGTGCGATCTGGGGTCGGACGTAAATTCCAAACGCCATCTATTTATGAAAACTTATCCGTTGATCAGAACTTGGAAATCTCTTACCCAAAGGGACGCAATGTACTGAAGAGCTTAACGTTTAAGCGGACTGCAGCTGTTGATGCACAAGTAAAAAAAATTGCAAATGAAGTCATGCTAACGGATTTTTTAAATATGGAAGCTGCTTTATTAAGTCACGGCCAAAAACAGTGGCTAGAAATAGGTATGTTATTGATGCAAGACCCAGAGCTGCTAATGTTAGACGAGCCAGTGGCGGGCATGAGTGCCAAAGAGCGTGATGAGACTTCAGTTCTACTAAAAAAGATTTCAGAAAATCGTTCCGTATTAGTGATTGAGCATGATATGGAGTTCGTGAAAAAAATTGCAGATAAAGTCACTGTGTTGCATCAAGGGAAAATTCTTGCCGAAGGCTCGATGGAAAAAGTGCAAGCAAATAAAGATGTGATTGAAGTTTACTTAGGACATTAAGCAATGTTGTTAGGAGAGTTTGCATGATTGAAATCGAAGATCTACATGTCAGTTATGGTCAAAGTGAAGTTATTCACGGCCTAAACTTTAAAGCAGAAAAGAATGAGACCTTGGCAATTATGGGTAGAAACGGTATGGGTAAAACCACATTGTTTAAATCACTCATAGGTATTTTGCCAAGCAATGCCAGCAAAGCAATAATAGATGGCGAAAGCATACAAGGTGATGAAAGTTACATGCGTGTGAATAAAGGTTTAGCCTATGTGCCGCAAGGACGAATGATCTTTCCCGCCATGACTGTTCAAGAAAATATTGAAACAGGATTGGGCAATGCTGAAAACCGTAATATTCCGGAAGATATATATGCATTATTTCCGGTGTTGTTTGAAATGCGCAAACGGAAAGGCGGCAACCTGTCAGGTGGGCAGCAGCAGCAGTTAGCGATTGCACGAGCATTAGTCACAAACCCTAAAGTGCTATTGTTAGACGAGCCAACTGAGGGAATTCAGCCTTCGATTATTAAAGATATTGCAAAAATTTTGAATGAGATTCAAAAGATGCGAGAAATCACGATTATTGTCTCAGAGCAAGTATTGAGCTTTACAATGGAAGTTGCAGACCGCATTATCGTCATTGATAAGGGGAAGTTTATTCATGAAGATTTACGTGAAGATGTCGATGCAGAAAAAATTAAAGGTTATTTGTCAGTTTGATGTTTTTTTGTGATGTGCAGTTCAAGAGTTCCATCTATGGATGATAGTCTTACAGTTAAAGTAGCGGGCCAATCAGCGCTTAATAGCCCCCTTAATCAGTCCTCTGTTAAGCGCTGGGAAGCACGGTTAGATCTAGATTTTAAATCATCTAAAGGCCGTAGTTACTTAGCTAAAAGGCTCCATAAGGGGCCTTTAGTTATGCAAAAAACATTACATCCTGAAGGAAAATCTGTTTGTCATGGTGTTGTGATACATCCACCTGGTGGCGTAGCTGGTGGAGATGAGTTAACACTGAATGTGACGCTAGCCGAGCAAACAAAAGCACTAATGACAACACCAGGTGCCGGGAAATGGTACAAAGCAAATGGCCAGCTTGCAAGGCAGCATTTACGGTTTGATTTACAAGAGGGTGCTTGTTTTGAGTGGTTTCCGCAAGAAAATATTTTATTTAACGGGGCACAGGTCAAGCTTTCTTCGATTGTCAATTTAGCATCCACAGCGACCTACGCCGCATGGGAAGTGCTATGTTTAGGGCGACAGGCGCAACGTGAAGAATGGTTAAGTGGGGTTATGCAACAGCAAGTATCGATATACCGTGCAGGTAAATTAATCTGGAATGAGCGGGCGCTGTTGAAGCCAGAACAAAGAACATTTACATCAGTTGTTGGGTTAAAAGGTAATGCAGTAACTGGCAGTTTTGTGATTGCAGCAGGTGCCGTACCAGCAAACGTGCTGGATAATTGTAGAGCTATCAAACCGCGACTCGCATTAGATCCAGATGCGCAATATGGCGTGACTGCACTACCAGAAATATTTGCAGCACGTTACACTGGTCAGTCATCTCAATGTGCAAAAGCATACTTTGAAACGCTTTGGTCATGTTTAAGGCCTTGGTATGCAGAACGCGACGCTGTTAGACCTAGGATTTGGAATACATGAGTTTAGACGACACCAGTTTTAAATATACAAGTTTGGAACAGATAAGCGAAGAGTACCTAAGATGGAATTAACCCCAAGAGAAAAAGATAAATTGCTGATATTTACAGCAGCATTGTTAGCAGAGCGACGCCGGGAAAGAGGATTAAAACTTAACTACCCTGAAGCGATTGCTTACATCTCTGCTGCGATTATGGAAGGTGCACGTGATGGCAGAACGGTTGCTGAGCTCATGAGCTATGGCGCAACCCTACTAACACGTGATGATGTGATGGATGGGATTGCAGAGATGATTCCTGATATCCAGATAGAGGCAACATTCCCAGATGGGACGAAGCTCGTCACTGTACATCACCCTATTCCGTAACTAGCGTATGACACCGAGCTGGTTTGGACAAGGCAAAATGAACTCTAAGAAAAGGCTTATCTTTCAAGAAACTAATGAGAAAAAATATGATTCCAGGCGAAATGAAAATTGACGAGGGCGAAATTGTTATCAATGAAGGCAGAGCAACTGTTACTGTTAATGTGTCGAATAAGGGAGATAGGCCAATCCAAGTAGGTTCACACTATCATTTTTTTGAGGCCAATGATGGGTTGAGCTTTGATCGTGAAGCCACTTATGGCTTTCGATTAAATATTGCTTCAGGAACAGCGGTAAGGTTTGAGCCAGGGCAAACACGCACAGTTTCATTGGTTGCATTAGCAGGGGATAGAAAAGTGTTTGGATTTGCCGGTCGAGTAATGGGGGCCTTGAAATGAAGGAGCAGCAATGAGTGTCAAAATTGATAAGCAAGCTTATGCCGAAATGTTTGGCCCTACCGTGGGTGACCGTGTTCGTTTAGCAGATACTGAGCTATGGATAGAGGTCGAAAAAGACTATACCCAATATGGTGAAGAGGTGAAATTTGGTGGTGGTAAAGTCATACGAGATGGTATGGGACAGGGGCAGCGTGTATCGGCAGAAGTAGCTGATACCGTTATCACTAATGCATTAATTGTCGATCACTGGGGTATTGTTAAAGCAGATATAGGGATTAAAGATGGAAATATTTCAGCCATCGGAAAAGCCGGCAACCCTGATATTCAGTCTAGTGTAGACATTGTGATTGGCGGGGGCACTGAAATTATTGCAGGTGAGGGCATGATTATTACTGCCGGAGGCATTGATTCGCATATTCACTTTATCTGCCCACAACAAATTGAAGAAGCATTAATGTCTGGTGTGACAACGATGACGGGCGGCGGTACTGGTCCAGCTACGGGTACGTTTGCGACGACCTGCACCCCAGGCCCATGGCATATTCACAAGATGCTGCAAGCGGCGGATGCTTTTCCGATGAACTTAGGTTTTATGGGTAAAGGTAATGTGAGCTTGCCAGAGCCATTACGTGAGCAGGTAGAAGCTGGTGCTATTGGGATGAAACTACATGAGGACTGGGGTACGACGCCAGCAGCCATTGACAACTGCCTAAGTGTGGCAGAAGAAATGGATGTGCAGGTCGCGATTCACACCGATACCTTAAATGAATCTGGTTTTGTAGAGACGACGTTAGGCGCATTTAAAGACCGTACGATCCATACTTTCCACACCGAAGGTGCAGGCGGGGGCCACGCGCCAGATATTATTAAGGCAGCAGGCTACCCTAATGTACTGCCATCTTCAACTAATCCGACGCGTCCGTTTACAGTGAACACAATTGATGAGCATTTAGATATGCTCATGGTTTGCCATCACTTGGATCCTGCGATAGCAGAAGATATTGCCTTTGCTGAAAGTCGTATCCGCCGTGAAACGATTGCTGCTGAAGATATCTTACATGACTTAGGCGCCTTTTCAATGATGTCATCAGACTCACAAGCGATGGGCCGAGTGGGCGAAGTGATTATGCGTACATGGCAAACCGCACATAAAATGAAAGTACAACGTGGCCCATTAAAAGAAGACTCTGAGCGTAACGATAACTTCAGAGTGAAGCGCTATATTGCGAAATACACCATTAACCCTGCGTTAACCCAAGGTATCTCACATGTGGTGGGTTCTATCGAAGTAGGCAAGTTAGCTGATTTAGTTGTCTGGCGCCCAGCTTTCTTTGGGGTGAAGCCTTCCACTATTATAAAAGGTGGCATGATAGCGGCAGCAGCAATGGGGGACCCTAACGCCTCCATTCCAACACCACAGCCCGTGCATTATCGTAATATGTTTGGTGCATACGGAGGCGCATTGAAAACATCAGTGACATTTGTCTCGCAAGCCGCATTAAAAAACCCAGCAATACAGAAGCTTGGCTTGCAGAAGCCGTTAGTGGCAGTCAAAGGCACGCGTGACATAAAGAAAAAAGACATGATACACAACAATTGGATGCCCAATATAGAGGTCGATCCCGAAACCTATGAAGTGCTAGCTGATGGGATGGATTTAGTTTGTGAACCAGCCACAGAGCTGCCGATGGCACAACGCTACTTTTTATTCTGATTGATTATGTTAAATATTACACAACGAATTAATGCAGCAGGCAAGGTAGATGATTATATCGAGTTGCCCTTCGTACTAAGGCAAAAAAGTCGTCTACGCGTCACCACGAAAGCAGGCGTAGATGTGGGCTTGTTTTTGGATCGAGGTATTATCTTGCGCGATGGTGATTTGCTTAAATCGGATGGCGGCTTGGTGATACAAGTCATTGCAGCACAAGAAGCTGTCTATAACGTTTTCGCTAAAACACCGCAAGCGCTGATGTGTGCGGCTTATCATTTAGGTAATCGCCACGTGCCTTTGCAAGTGGGCGATGGTTGGTTAAGGTTGGAACAAGACCATGTGCTTAAAGAAATGTTATTAGGGCTAGGCATGCAGGTTGCAGAAGAAAGTTTGCCGTTTGAGCCAGAATCAGGTGCATATGGAGGTGGTCATCGCCATGGAAACGATGACAGTACGGCTAATTTACGACCACCCGTGAGATTGAAACGTGGATAAGTCATTAGCACTTAGTCGCTTATTACAGCTGGTTAGCCCCATGCTGCCAGTAGGTGCTTACAGCTACTCACAAGGGTTAGAGTGGGCAATTGAGTCTGACGTAGTCACAGACTTGAAAAGCGCGCATGGCTGGATAGCCGACGCTTTACATGTTTACCAGGCTAATTTCGAACTGCCAGTATTGCGCCGGTTGTATCAAGCTTGGGCTAGTGAGGAGATGGAGGCAGTTCAAGAATGGGACGATTTTTATCAAGCAGGGCGTGACACGTCAGAAGCACTAGCAGAAACGCGTCAAATGGGTTATTCACTTTGTCGTCTATTGAATGATTTAGATGGGCTGCCTACTGACTTTATGATCAATATTAACAGCCTTCAACAACCTGCATTTAGTACTATTTATGCAGGCATAGCGCACAGCTGGGGAATTCCTGTCAATGATGTTTTGCATGGGTTTGCTTGGGGCTGGTTAGAAAATCAAGTAAGTGCTGCGATGAAGACTGTGCCACTAGGGCAAGTGGCTGGCCAGAAAATACTGCTAGCATTAGGACAAGATTTGCCAAGCTTAGTACAAGAGGCAATCACATTTAAAGACGATGATATAAGCAACTTTAACCCCTTATTAACCATAGCAGGGTGTCGGCATGAAACGCAATACAGCCGACTGTTTCGTTCGTAATAACATTCATAAATGGAATAACAATGACAGCACAAACAGTGGAAGAACCAGCATCAAACTTAGCGATCCAACAAGAGCCTTTGCGTATTGGGATTGGAGGGCCTGTAGGTTCAGGGAAAACGGCACTAACTTTAGCTTTATGCAAGCGCTTACGAGACGCTTATAATATTGCGGTGGTAACGAATGATATCTACACGAAAGAAGATGCACAATTTTTAACGCATAACGAAGCGCTGACGCCAGATCGTATTATCGGTGTAGAGACAGGAGGCTGTCCGCATACGGCGATTCGCGAAGATGCCTCAATGAATTTAGAAGCCGTTGCGCAATTAAGTAAGCGTTTTTCACCATTAGATATTGTATTTATAGAAAGTGGTGGCGATAACTTAGCAGCCACGTTTAGCCCTGAACTTTCAGACTTAACAATTTATGTGATTGATGTATCTGCAGGGGAGAAAATTCCACGTAAAGGGGGCCCTGGTATTACTAAATCAGACTTGTTAATCATTAATAAAATTGATTTGGCACCGATGGTCGGCGCTTCTCTAGAAGTGATGGATACAGATGCGAAAAGGATGCGTGGTGATAGACCTTTTATCTTTACCAACTTGAAGGTGAACCAAGGCTTAGAAGATATTGTGAAATTTATAAAGCAACAAGGCTTAATGCTTTAAAGGAGCAGACATGGGAAAAAAAATAGCAAGTGGAAGTTTATTAGCACTATGCTCAACATTAGCATTTGCACACCCAGGCGATGCCTTAACAAGTACGGCAGCAGGTTTTATCCACCCTTTCACGGGCTGGGATCATTTTCTCATGTTGTTGGCATTTGGTGTTTGGTCTGCAAAGTCATTGGGTAAGGCGAGTGTGGGATTGCAAATAACGTTTATGCTGACATTAGCGTTTGGTGCTAGTTTAGGTTTTATTGGGTTGAGTTTCTTAGGGGTAGAAATGGCAGTCGCCATCAGTGTAATTGCTATGGGCTTGTTGGTTACAGTCAAGCCACCTAAGTCAGCAATCGTTCGGGTCAGTATTGTGGCAACCATTGCAATGTTACATGGGTTGGCACATGGCGTTGAGCTGAGTAGTCAACATTATGTCTCTGTAATGATTGGTATGCTGTTAGCAACGGCATTAATAAGCGGCATTGGTTACTGGGTAGGTTCCCATCGAAACCAATTAGTCTATTGGGTGAATAAAGGCTTAGCACTCTTGATGCTAGGCGTCGGCATTATGCTACTAATGGTTTAATTCAACACTGTTTTCAGTGTCAGCATTAAGGAGTGTCTTAGCTTACTATGGTTAAGCCATTTTTATGGGAGTCACTCACACAACCAACGGTCTATACACTCGTTACATACGTCAAATTTATTATATATTTTAAGTACATTTCCCACTAAAATCAAAGTGGGGGGGGTTACGTAGGTATAAGGGCATAATTATTGCTTACTAAAACACTCTGACCGTAAACTGATGCAATGGATAGTTAATTGACGACTGAAAATTTGGCGTTGCCATCTCATGAAGGGGCAACTGCGACGCAGCGTGTTGTTAAAATACGTCGCGATTATAATACCTGGGTTGCTAACGAATCTATTGAAGATTATGCCTTGCGCTTTACCCCAAGGTCATTTCGAAAATGGTCTATTTTTCGTGTATCCAACACCGCATTAAGTGCCATCTCCTTTTTAGTATTAGAGGCCATTGGCGGGACGATTGCTGTTAATTATGGCATCACTAACGCATTATGGGCCATCTTAGCAGTAGGGATTATAATATTTTTCACTGCATTACCTATTAGCTTCTACGCTGCTAAGTACGGCCTAGATATGGATTTACTCACGCGAGGGGCTAGCTTTGGTTATATTGGCTCCACCATTTCTTCGTTCATTTATGCTTCATTTACGTTTATTTTGTTTGCGCTTGAAGCCGCTATTATGGCCTATGCACTTGAACTGTATTTTGGCCTGCCACTTTATATCGGCTACTTAGTGAGCGCCTTGGTTGTTGTTCCGTTAGTGATTCATGGCGTTACATTAATTAACCGTATTCAGATGTTTTCTCAACCTATTTGGTTGGTGCTCATGTTTGCCCCATTCATTGCAGTGTTGAATCAGGACCCACAAGTTATTTCACGGATGCTAGGTTTCTCAGGCCTCACTGGAGTGCCTGATGAGTTTAATCTGCTCATGTTTGGTGCAGCAACAGCCGTTGGCGTTGCACTGATTCCACAGATTGGCGAGCAAGTCGATTTTCTAAGGTTTATGCCTGAAAAAACTGTAAAGAATAGCTGGCGTTGGAATTTAGGTGTATTAATGGCTGGGCCTGGATGGATATTCGTTGGCATGCTGAAAATGGCAGCTGGCGTACTCCTCGCTTACTTGGTTATTCAAAGTGACATGTCATTCTTGGATGCAGTAAACCCAATGCAAATGTATTTGGTGGGTTATGGCTATGTGTTTAACTCTAATGAATTTGCACTAGCGGCTACGGTTTTGTTTGTTGTGGTCTCTCAGGTCAAAATTAATATGACTAATGCATATGCGGGCTCGCTTGCTTGGTCTAACTTTTTCGCACGTTTGACCCACAGTCACCCAGGGCGAGTGGTTTGGGTTGTTTTTAATGCGGTCATTGCGATTATTTTAATGGAGCTTAATGTGTTTCAGGCATTAGAGCAGGTGTTGGGCTTTTATTCCAATATTGCCATTGCGTGGATTGCGGCGGTAGTCGCAGACCTCGTGATTAATAAGCCGCTGGGCTTCAGCCCTAAAGGCATTGAGTTTAGGCGAGCTTATTTATATGACATTAACCCAGTCGGCGTTGGGGCGATGTTGTTCGCCTCAATATTATCTATCTCCGCTTTTACTGGATTATTTGGCCCTGAGGCAAAAGCTTTTTCAGCGTTTATTGCTTTAGCTAGTGCAATGATCATCTCACCAACGATTGCTTGGTATACCAAAGGTAAATATTACATCGCAAGACAGCCATATGTATTTCCTGCTGAGCAACGTGTACAACAATGTGTGTTATGTGAAAAAGAGTATGAAACAGATGACATGGCAAACTGTCCAGCCTACCAAGGCTTTATTTGTTCTTTATGTTGCTGTTTAGACGCACGATGTAATGATGCTTGTAAGCCTAAAGCACGTTTATCAAACCAGTGGTTAGATTTCACCAAAGGTGTAATGCCAGAATGGGCGTTGCCTTATATTAAAGGCGGTGTTGCGCACTACTTGTTACTGATGTTTATTGCACTTGCATTTTTTGGCACGATGCTAGGCCTGATTTATTTGCATGAAGTATCTACACTTGAGCATTTATCGTCCGGTTTGCTACCCTATGTAAAAGCAAGCTACTTAAAAGTATTTGCTGCATTGGTCTTCGCAAGTGGGATTATCGCTTGGTGGTTAGTTCTGACAACAGAAAGTAGGCAAGTGGCGCAAGAAGAATCAAACAGGCAGACAGGCCTATTGATACGCGAGATTCAACTGCACAAGCAAACCGATGCTGAGTTGCAACTGGCTAGACATGTTGCTGAACAAGCTAATCATGCTAAAAGTCGTTATATTACAGGCATCAGTCATGAGCTCAGAACGCCATTAAATAGCATCCTCGGCTATGCTCAACTGCTTGATAACGACAACACCATCCCGGACAACCGCAAGCATGCCATTCGTGTGGTGCGGCGTAGCGGAGAGCATTTACTATCGTTAATTGAAGGAACTTTAGACATTGCTCGAATCGAAAGTGGCAAGCTTACTTTTGAAAATAAACCTCTAAACTTTCCAGAGTTTATTGATCAAATTGTTAGTATGTTTGAGCTACAAGCGAGCAACAAAGGTTTGGATTTTGACTACGTTGTTGAAGGTGAGTTGCCGGCGGTTGTTAAAACTGATCAAAAAAGGCTGACGCAAATCCTGATTAATATTCTAGGTAACTCGCTTAAGTTTACCAAAACAGGCGGCATTATGTTTAGTGTTAAATATGCAAGAGAGTTGGCTCATTTTGAGATTAAGGATACAGGCCCAGGTATTGAAAAATCAGAATACGGTAAGATATTTGAGCCCTTTTCACGGGGCAGTGCAGCAAAAAAAATTAACATCGGTGGCACTGGGCTTGGGCTGACTATTAGTAAGCTGCTAACAGAGTTGATGGGTGGTGAATTGACTTTTAGTAGTCATGTTGGGGAAGGGACCACATTTGTGATTAACTTATTCCTGCCGCAAACTCACCAAACTTTTGAAGCGTTACCTCCGGCCTATAGCGACAGAGCAGGATACAAGGGTAAGAAATGTAAGGTATTAGTGGTGGATAATGAGGCTGTTGACCGAGAGCTTATTTTTAATATTTTAGAGCCACTCGGTTTTGAAATGGCAGAAGCTTCTACGGGGCAAGAATGCTTAGATATTTACCAGAAGTTTAAGCCAGATTTGATTTTAATGGACCTAGCAATGCCAGTGATGGACGGTTGGGAAGCTGCTTATATTATTCGTAAAAAGCATCAGTCCAATACAGCTATTGGGATTGTTTCTGCGAATGCTTTTGACCAGATTTTAGAAAATTCTGCAGGGATTGATTCAAGAGATTTTTTTGTAAAACCAATAAATGTTGAAGAGTTGCTGATCTGGGTTGGGCATAGACTTAACCTAGAATGGGTAAGGAGTGATGTGAAGCTCGATCCTCGTATAGGAGCCTCAATTGATCAAGATTACAACGCAAACTTACCAACAACGTTGCTGTTGCCGTCAACAGAATCTATGAACGAATTACTAGCACTGATCGATGTTGGCTATATAAAGGGCGTTAATAAAAAGTTAGCGGCAATTGAAAGTGAAGAAGCGCATTGCTTAGCTTTCGTTGAGTATATGCGGCGATTATCTAGTCAATTTGAGATTGAAAAAATGAAAACATTTTTAAAAGAAGTAACAACGTGATCCAGCAAAATAATAGGCAGCCTTTACTAGTGCTCATAGTTGATGATGTGCCAGATAATGTTGCCGTACTGCATGATGCTTTGGATGAGTCCGGTTATACCGTACTAGTTGCAAATAGCGGCAAAGCTGCATTAGAAGTCGCAGCTAAAACTGAACCAGATATCATTCTACTGGACGCAATAATGCCAGAGATGGACGGCTTTGAAGTTTGTCGTGCATTGAAAGCGAATAATAAAACGAGCCAAATCCCGGTTATTTTCATGACAGGATTAACTGAAACAGAAAAGGTTGTGGCCGCATTCGAAGCTGGTGTCTCTGATTATGTGACTAAACCTGTGCGAATCAATGAGGTACTTGTGAGAATCACCTCTCAGTTACAAACCTCAAGTCATGTTCGTCAGGCTAGAAGCGCGCTAGATGCTTTTGGCCAAGCGGCTATAGCGATCACGCCCGAAAATGGCAAAATTGTTTGGCAAACACCACTTGCGCGAGATTGGATGCACGATTATTTTTTAGATGATTCGAGTTTGTCAGAAGCAAGAGAGTTGTTGACACCACCTAAGGTTTTTAATTGGGTCAAAGAAGCATATCAAGCAGATGTTACTGGTAAAACTTTAGAGTCTTTGATTATTATCCAAAGCGCAAAACGATTAACATTTAGCCCTGCAGACATTAGCAGTGACGAGCAGTGGGTCATCGTGTTAAGAGAAGAGTCGGATGCCGCACAAATTGAAGCACTCATTCATATATTCAAGCTGACTAACCGAGAGTCTGAGGTGCTTTATTGGACCATTAAAGGTAAAACTAGTCGTGATATAGGTGACATACTAGGCTCTAGTCCACGCACAGTTAACAAACACCTAGAACATGTATTTGTAAAGCTTGGTGTCGAAACAAGAACTGCAGCAGCATCACTTGCTGCTTCAAAATTACGCGGTTTGATTTAGGACATTATTTGCGGATAGGGTATGGATTAATCAGTTCATTGACAAGTTGATGCAATGCTTCACGCATTTGTGTTTCAGACACTTCCATTAATAACCCGTCTTCAAACGCGTCCTGAGTAGTTTGTGTAATCTCATCAAAATTATCTTTCATTACACGAATTTTTTCGGTGCAGGCGACAACACTATCGTCATCACGTACCCAAGTTGGTAAAGGTTTATTTGCCATGATTAAAAAAGATGCCGGTAAGTAAATAAAGGTTAATAAGTTAAGTGTTCAATTAAATGTAACATTTTACGTAGTGCTTGTCCGCGATGACTTACTTTGTTTTTAATCTCAGGGCTTAGTTCAGCAGAGGCCTTGCCTGTCATGTCATCTAAAAATAGTGGGTCGTAGCCAAAGCCGTTACTGCCACGTGCTTCTTTTAACATGCTGCCGTGCCAAACACCTTCTGCAATCAGTGGTTGCGGATCATCGTGTCGCCGCACCAATACTAAACAACAGTAGTAGTAGGCGGCACGATTTTCATGAAAGGCTAAAGCTTTAATTAAGTGTGCATTGTTATTTGCGTCATTGCTTGGTATGCCAGAAAAATAAGCCGATTGCACACCAGGCTCACCATTGAGCGCTTCTAAACATAAACCGGAGTCATCTGCTAAAGCAGGTAGCTGGGTTGCCAAGCTAGCGTGTCTCGCTTTTGCTAGCGCGTTCTCGATAAAGGTGCAATGCGGCTCAGGTGCTTCGGACACATTGAAGTCTGATTGCGGTACGACTTCAATATTAAGCGGAGCCAACATGGCTTGTATCTCCCGCAACTTCCCTTGATTGCCGCTAGCAATGACCAGTTTGTTAAACATTAATTTATAGACCTAAAGCTTGTTTTTGCATGGTTAAGAGTTGCGAGATGCCATGTTCAGCTAAATCCGTCATTGCATTCATCGTGTTGCGCGTAAATGGTTCACCCTCTGCTGTACCTTGAATCTCGACAAAACCACCATCACTCGTCATGACGAAATTCATGTCAGTATCACAGTCAGAATCTTCAATATAATCCAAATCCAACACAGGGTTGCCTTTGTACACGCCAACTGAAATAGCAGCAACCGCCTGTGTGAGCGGCGATTCTGTTAGTAGCTTGTTTTCTACTAGATGCGTAATGGCATCTTGCATGGCGACGTAAGCGCCGGTGATACTAGCCGTTCTTGTGCCGCCATCTGCTTGAATAACATCGCAATCAAAGTGGATGGTACGTTCGCCGAGTTTTTTTAAATCAATCACCGCGCGCAAGCTGCGACCAATCAGACGTTGAATTTCTTGTGTGCGCCCAGATTGCTTTCCTCTTGCAGCCTCTCTTTGCATACGGCTTCCCGTTGAGCGTGGCAACATACCGTACTCAGCTGTTACCCAGCCTTGGCCTTGTCCTTTTAAGAACCCAGGAACTCTTTCCTCAACACTGGCTGTGCATAGGACATGGGTATCGCCAAATTTCACCAGCACAGAACCTTCAGCATGCTTGGTGTAATGACGGATGATTTCTACGTCACGGAGTTGATTGTTATTACGAGCGCTTGGGCGAATAGAGGCTGTCATGTTTAGATAAGCTTTTGATAAAAACGCTTATTATAAAACATGCAGAAAAGAAGTGCTTTAAATGCCTGTTTTTTGTTTGCTTTTATTTAATGCCGTTTGAATTTCTGCAATGGTATTTTCAATATCTTCATCTGAAAATCATTAACACTATTGTCACCTTTTGATTGATGTGTCGTCGGGTTGATGACTGTGATGGTTCCACCAAAATCCATTTGCTATGTTGGCACTGTATTACTGATTGCTTGTCACTCCATTGGAAGGTAATCGCACTTAATCTATCACCGCTTTTCTCTGCGGCTGCTTCGGCAGCATTCATTAAGAGACCTGTTGCTTCGGTAACGTCGTGATCTTTGTGGAGGATGCTTCTAATTTCTCCATCATTTAAACAACTTCATAACCCGTCGGCACAGAGAAAAGTGGTATCACCCTCAATCAATTCTACTCTGTTGGAAAGGTCAATTCTTGGTGCATCTTTTCCGCCGATACAAGCATAAATTTTATTTTTATAGGGGTGCGTTGTCATGTCTTCTTTAGTAACCACGCCTCGCTTATACATTGATTGCACAATGGAATGGTCTTCGGTGAGAAAGAGAAAATGGGTGCCCTAAAGTGATATAAGCGAGAGTCGCTATGAGCTAATACGAGGAGTGCGCTATTTTTGCTATAAAGAGTAAGCAGGCCTGTCTTTGCTATACGGCCTTTGGCCTTGGCGAATATTTTGGTAGATGGTAAATTTCATAACTTATCGTTTTACGATGCGGATTAAGTTTTATTAAACACCGCCTGAATTTTTCGCATAAAATTAACTAGATTTGATACAATTATTAGTAATTACTTTAAGGTTTAAGACGGGCTTTGTGATTAAAACGACATGATAATGAGTATGACGGGCTTTGCGTCCCATGAACGCAACACAGATAACGGTGTAATCCAAGTTGAATTGCGTTCAGTGAATCAACGCTATCTTGAATTGCACTTCAAGCTAGCCGATGCTTTTCGCACACAGGAGTCACAAGCGCGTGAAATGTTAAAGGCGAAACTAGGCCGTGGCAAAGTGGAGTGTCGGATTAATTTAGCGAAAGCAACGGCAGAAGAAGGTCTTGAGCTGAATCATTCAGTTTTACAGCATATTGCAGCATCCGTTAAAACTGCCTCAGAATATTTTCCAGAGACACAAGCGGTCAATATGCTGGATCTGATTCAGATGCCTGGGGTAGTGACTGCACAGGTGTTGGATGCTGATGTGTTGGCGCAAGATTTTGTTGGCGTGCTTGAAGTTGCGATAGAAGCGTTAATTGAAGCTAGAGTACGAGAAGGTGAAAAATTAAGTGCCATGATTTTAGAGCGCTTAACGGAAGTGGAAGCGTTGGTTCTTACTGTTAAACCTATGTTACCGAATATGGTGAAAGCCTATCAAGAGAAGTTATTAGCCAAATTAGAAGAAGTGAAATTAAGCAATGACCAAGAACGATTGCATCAAGAAATGGTGTTGTATGCTCAGCGGATTGATGTTGATGAAGAGCTATCACGCTTAGAATCACACGTGCATGAAGTGAAGCGCATTCTAGCTGCTGGCGGCATGGTCGGTAAAAAATTGGATTTCTTAATGCAGGAAATGAATCGCGAAGCCAATACGCTCGGTTCTAAATCAGTGGCGACTGAAACAACGCAAATTGCGATGCAGCTGAAAGTATTAATTGAACAAATGCGTGAACAAATTCAAAACATCGCATGATTATTCATCATGAATTACCGTTATTTTTCTTAAAATCATCTAAAATAGGCACATGATTTCAGGTAACTTATTTATTATTACGGCTGCATCCGGCGCAGGTAAAACAAGCTTAGTTAAAGCCCTGCTGGAAAAAGATCAGCATATTAAGCTTTCTATCTCACACACGACGCGGCCACAACGGCCGGGTGAGGAAAATGGGGTGCATTACCATTTTGTTAAAGATGCGGGCTTTCTGGCGCTGTTAGAAGCAGGCGACTTTATTGAGAGTGCTTTTGTGCATGGCGCACGTTATGGCACATCGCAATCGACGGTGAATGCTGCGCTGGCAGCAGGTAATGATGTCGTGTTAGAAATTGACTGGCAAGGCGCCGAGCAAGTCAAAAAAACCTATCCAGATGCCATTAGTGTTTTTATCTTGCCGCCTTCCCTAGAGGCGCTGGAAGAGCGCTTAAGTAATCGAGGTCAAGATAGTGCTGAAGTGATTGCGAAACGCATGGCGGTGGCGGATACAGAAATGCGTCACGTAGTTGCGTTTGACTATGTTACAATCAATGATAAATTTGATGATGCTTTGCAAGATTTGATTGCGGTTATTCAATCGCAACGTCTGAAATCAAAGATTCAATTACAGCGCCATAGCGCGTTGCTTCAGAAACTGATTTAATTAGAGGATATCCACCATGGCACGTATTACAGTAGATGATTGTTTAGACAACATTCCAAATCGTTTTCAATTAACGCTCATTGCCGCATACCGTGCGCGCCAAATTTCAAATGGTTCAGATCCGCTGGTAAACTTACATGGCTCACGTGATAAACCAACGGTGATTGCATTGCGTGAAATCGCGGCAGGCAAAGTTGGCCTAGAGCTACTGGGCAAAAGCTAGGCGACGGACTTAAGCAAGATGCCGATTAAGTGCTATGCCTAAAACCGCAAAAAAATTATCAGCGGAACACTATTCCGCTGCAGAGCAGCCATTGCTGCCTACAGATAGTGAAAACTCACCACTCACCACCCTACTAAAAGCTTACTTATCTCAAGATGAAATTGAGCAGGTTTGGCACGCGTATCGATATAGTGACAACGCGCACAAAGGACAGGTGCGCCGATCTGGCGAACCTTATATTGTGCACCCAGTTGCTGTTGCGTGCATTTTAGCTAAATTACATTTAGACGTGCCTACATTGTTGGCCGCCTTGTTACATGACGTGGTGGAAGACACTGGTGTCGCGGCGGATGAATTAAAAGAGCAGTTTGGCGAACAAGTAGCTGGCTTGGTTGATGGCCTAACCAAACTAGATAAAATTGAGCTACAAACAGCTGTTCAAGCACAAGCAGAAAACGTACGGAAAATGCTGTTGGCAATGAGCCAAGATGTGCGCGTGATCCTCATCAAGCTAGCAGACCGTCTACACAATATGCAAACTTTAGATGTGATGAAGCCGGAGAAGCAGAAGCGAATCTCTCAAGAAACATTGGATATTTATGCGCCTATTGCTAACCGTTTAGGCTTGAATGTCATTTATCAAGAGCTTGAAGACTTAAGTTTCAAATATATTTATCCAAATCGCTACAAAGTGATTGTCAAAGCGATTAAAACAGCACGTGGTAATCGTAAAGAAGTCATCTCTAAAATATTAGAATCTCTCACGAAACAGCTAACTGATGCGGAGATAGAGGCTGATGTAGAGGGTCGAGAAAAACATGTTTATAGCATCTACAAGAAGATGGTTGCTAAGGGCTTGAAGTTATCGCAAGTGGGTGACATTTATGGTTTTCGCGTGTTGGTAAAGGATACACCAACGTGTTATTTAACCTTAGGCAGTTTGCATGGCCTATATAAGCCGATCCCCGGTAAGTTTAAAGACTACATTGCGATTTCTAAAGTCAATGGTTATCAGTCGCTACATACGACTTTGTTCGGTCCATTTGGTACGCCAATAGAAGTACAAGTGCGTAGTGTTGCGATGCATAATATCGCGCAGGCAGGTGTTGCTGCCCATTGGCTGTATAAAACGAAAGATGTCCATTTAACGCAATTGCAACAACAAACGCATAAATGGTTACAGCGCCTCCTAGAAATTCAGACTGAAAGTGATGATAGTCATGAATTTTTAGAGCATTTTAAGGTGGATTTATTTCCTGATGAAGTCTATGTCTTTACGCCAAAAGGTAATATTTTGGCATTACCTAGAGGTTCTACAGCCGTTGATTTTGCGTATGCTGTTCATACCGATGTGGGTAATTGTTGTGTTGCGGTGAAAATTAATCATGAGTTAGCACCTTTACGGACTGAAATGCAGAATGGTGATCATGTGGAAATTATCACTTCCGCTTTACCTAGGCCGAACCCTGCATGGTTAAATTATGTCGTGACGGGTAAAGCACGCTCACATTTGCGCCACTACTTAAAATCCATGAAAGTGACAGAGACCACTCACTTAGGTGAGCGTATGCTGAATATCGCCTTGCGAGCGATGCATATAGAGCCGGCCAAAATTGAGGATAGTCAGTGGGAAAAGGTCATGCGGGATTATGGTGTCCAAGACAAGGCTGAAATTTTGGCCGATATTGGTTTAGGTAAGCGAGTGAGCTTAATGGTTGCACACCAGTTAGTCGCTAGCGCACATGGCCACGAGGCAGGAGCAGCGAGCGATCAGAAATCATTCGATAAAATTACCATCCGCGGTTCAGAGGGTATGGCAGTGCAGTTCGCGCCGTGTTGTCGACCGATTCCCGGGGATCCTATTTTAGGCTTTATTAATAAAGATAAAGGCTTGGTGATTCACACACATGACTGTGTGGCGATTAGCAAGTTCAAATTAGATCCTGATAAATGGTTGGATGTAGAGTGGGATGAAGATGCTAAGCGCTTATTTAGTGTGAATTTGCGATTAGTGGTTGCTGATGTGCGTGGCATGCTTGCAAAGTTAGCTGCGGGCATTGCTGATGCAGGCTCTAATATTGACCATGTGAGTGCGCAAGAGCCAGATGGCAGCCAGTATGTCACGATTAACTTTACGGTACAGGTGCATAACCGAGTGCATTTGGCCGAGTTGATTCGCAATCTACGGAAGATTCCAGAAGTGGTGCGTATTAATCGTATTAAAGGCGAGCATAAAGAACAAAGAGTGTAATTAGTTTAAAAGTTGAAATAGGAAAATCATGACAAATAAAATAATCATTCAAACGCAAGATGCACCTGCCGCTATCGGGACATATTCACAAGCAGTAAAAGTCGATAAAACTGTTTACTGCTCAGGCCAAATTGGTTTAGACCCAGTCAAGATGGAGTTGGTCGAGGGTATTGAAGCACAAGTGCGCCGCGTATTTGATAACCTTAAAGCAGTGACTACCGCTGCAGGTGGTTCAATGAATGACATTGTGAAGTTAAATGTCTTTTTAATTGATTTAGCTAACTTTGCTTTAGTGAGTGAGATCATGGCAGAGTATTTCACTGAACCTTATCCAGCGCGTGCTGCGGTTGGAGTGGCATCACTGCCTAAAGGTGCTTTGGTTGAAGCGGATGCTGTGATGGAGCTGGAATAAGTCTCTCCCAGCTAATAATCATTGGACATCATTCAGCGGCACCATGCAATTAAGTGAAATCAAATCATTTTCTAAACCACTGATTGCTAATCTTGCAAAGCTAGCAGTGCATCATGTACAAGATTTACTATTGCATTTGCCGTTACGTTACATCGATGAAACGCGGATTGTGCCGATACGGGATTTGCGCTTAGGTGAATCTGTACAAGTCCAAGGTGAAATTATGTACGCAGAAGTCACTTACAAACCACGGAAAGCATTAGTCGCACAATTAGCCGATGAAGCTGGGCAGCAGCTTACCTTGCGTTTTTTGCACTTCTATCCCAGCCAAATTAATGCGTTAAAAGTCGGCAATCAATTGCGTGCCTACGGAGAAGTCCGACATGGTTACTTTGGCTATGAGATGGTGCATCCGCAGTGTAAAGCGGCGGGGAAGGATGCAGCGGTTAGTGAGCAATTAACACCGGTCTATCCCACCACCGCTGGTTTAACGCAACCATCGGTTCGGAAAGCCATTAAGACAGCCATGCAAATGGATGCACTGACTGAAACCTTACCGCCGTTTGTTTATGAGACGCAGCATTTCCCTAGTTTTTCTGACAGTATCCAGTCCTTGCATTACCCCCAACCAGATGCGGATTTAACTGCATTAGAAAATCGGTTAACGCCAGAGTGGCGTCGCCTCGCTTATGATGAGCTGCTGGCTCAGCAGCTATCGATGCGTAAACACTATGCGAAAAGGCGTAGCATCTCTGCGTCAGAAATTGCGCCTTCACAAACCTTAGTTAAGCAGTTATTACAAGATTTGCCATTTGTGCTAACGCAAGCACAACAAAAAGTGAGTGCGGAAATTAGTCAAGATCTCACACAAGCACACCCGATGCAACGCTTATTACAAGGGGATGTTGGAAGTGGTAAAACCATTGTTGCATGCCTAGCCGCTTTGCAGGCGATTGAACAGGGCTGGCAAGTTGCGCTGATGGCGCCAACAGAGATTTTAGCTGAGCAGCATTATAAAAAGTTTGAAATGTGGCTAGCACCCATGAATATTCATATTGCATGGTTAACAGGTAGCCAGAATAAAAAAACACGTGAGGCGGCACAACAGGATATTGCTAGCGGGAAAGTCCAGCTTGCGGTTGGTACCCATGCTTTATTCCAAGATGCGGTTAGTTTTAAAAAATTAGGACTCGCGATTATTGATGAGCAACATCGTTTTGGCGTGCAGCAGCGTTTGGCTCTACGTCAAAAAGGCGCACCTGAGCCGCATCAACTGATGATGACGGCGACACCAATTCCACGCACACTTTCCATGAGCTATTACGCGGACTTAGATGTTTCGGTGATAGATGAGTTGCCGCCTGGCCGTACGCCTGTTGTGACTAAACTGGTATCTGACCAACGCAGAGAAGAAATTTTGCAACGGGTGCGTGAAGCTTGTCAGTCCGGCAGCCAAGCTTATTGGGTTTGCCCGCTTATTGAAGAGTCAGAAGTGTTGCAACTACAAACGGCGACCGAGATTTTTGAAAACCTACAACAGAATTTTTCAGATTTAAGCGTTGGTTTAGTCCATGGACGGATGAAGTCTGCTGAAAAACAAGCTGTGATGCAAGCCTTTGTAGCAGGTGGAATCCAACTGCTGGTAGCGACTACTGTGATTGAGGTTGGTGTAGATGTCCCTAATGCCAGCTTAATGGTCATTGAGCATGCAGAACGCATGGGCTTGAGTCAGTTGCATCAGTTGCGCGGCCGTGTTGGCCGTGGCACAGCTAAAAGCACATGTATCTTGATGTATCAAAATAAACTGACTGAGATGGCGCGGGCGCGGCTTAAAGTAATTTATGAAAATACGGATGGCTTTGCAATCTCACAAGCCGATTTAAATCTACGTGGGCCAGGTGAATTCTTGGGCACACGCCAAAGTGGTGTGCCAATGTTAAAAATTGCTGATTTAACCCGCGATGAAGATTTGCTACAACGAGCAAAATCAGTTGCTGATGGCTTATTAAAAGATTACCCAGAAGCAGTGGATCAACACTTACAACGGTGGATGCGACAAGGTGTCGATTTGGTCAAAGTTTAAGTCCGCAACACGTGTCGCCGAACCATTTCTGTTTATGCGATAATTTGCTTTGTGAAAATCGATCCTCATAACATCCAATTACGTTCTAACTGGCTAAGAAAGCCCTTTTCAGCCTCATCTTACCAAAGCTGGTTAGTGGATGAAGGTTCGTTAACTGCCAGATTGCAATCTGGCTATGCAGATTTTCACGTAAAAACAATCAGACAACAAGACGCCAAGCCTATTATGGATGAGGCTGCTGTGTTAAAGCGCAAACAATCGACCGCCGCTAATGTGCGTGACGTGTTGCTGATGGGCAATCAAGAAGCGCTTGTTTATGCGCATAGTGTGTTGCCACATAGTAGTTTGCGTGGCGAGTGGGCTAAATTGGGAAAGCTAGGTAATAAGCCATTAGGGGCAACTCTATTTAGTGACCCACGGGTAAAGCGCACACCACTAAGCTATAAAAAATTATCAAAGCACCATGCTTTGTATCAAAAAGCCGTGGCGAATCTATCGCAAGCGCCTACTTATTTATGGGCGAGGCGCTCAATCTTTAGTTTAAAGTGCGCTAGAATTTTAGTCACTGAAGTTTATTTACCGGCGATCACTGATCAATAAAGTTGAGATGAATAAGAACACATTGATTCAAAAATTGAATGCTTATGAACGCTTGATGCGTTTAGATAAGCCAATAGGGATTTTATTGCTGTTGTGGCCGACATTATGGGGCTTACTCTTAGCTGGTGATGGGAAACTCAATTTGCAAGTAACATGTATCTTTATTGCTGGCGTGGTGTTAATGCGTAGTGCAGGTTGCGTGATGAATGATATTGCAGACCGCGATTACGATGGGCATGTTGAGCGTACTAAAGAGCGGCCAATAGTAAGTGGTGAGGTGTGTGTTAAAGAGGCTTTGTTGTTAGCAGGCGGATTAAGCTTAATTGCTTTTTGTTTTGTCTGTTTTTTAAATAATTTAACGATATTGCTATCAATCGCCGCATTATTTTTGGCTGCAACTTATCCACTGACAAAACGTTTTTTAGCGATACCGCAGGTTTATTTAGGGATAGCTTTTGGTTTTGGCATTCCCATGGCTTTCGCGGCAATTCAAAATCATATTCCGCTTACTGCATGGTGGCTATTGGTAGCAAATATATTGTGGGCTATTGCTTACGACACTGAGTATGCAATGGTCGACCGTGATGACGATATCAAAATTGGCATTCAATCATCTGCTTTGTTTTTTGGAAAGTATGATGTGTCCGCAATTATGGTTTGTTATATCGCGATGTTGGGTATATTTGTTTATGTGGGCAAGTTAATGGCATTTGGACCAGTATACTTTGCTGGGCTTGTGGTTACATCTAGCTTGGTCTTTTGGCAGTATCAAATGATAAAAACGCGCGTTAAAGCCAATTGCTTCAAAGCATTTTTGACTAATAATTGGATAGGCTTTACTTTGCTATTAAGTATGGAAGCAGCGTATTTAATGGCATGAAGTCATTTACTTTTTATCAGGAAGTGTAAATTCTAAACGAGTTTCTTCTTCAAGCTTTTTAGTCTTGGCGACTTCTTATAACTTTTCCTCTTTGCTTTTAATGGCTCTTCAGGACTTGAATGAACGTCTATATCGCTTAGCCCGAGTGCTAGAGCAGTGCTTAGAAAGCCAAGGAAAATTTAGACCTAACGATTCAGCAGAGTTGGTTGAGGAAATGCGACAAAAAGCACTTAATAATGTTAAAATTGCTTGCGTAAATATTGCTGACGATGAGATTAATTTAATTTAGCGCTTAAATTTGTTTGACGAGAGGCAGTCAAAAGCATATAATCCGCCCTCTTGATTTTAATAAGCTATATAAATTGGTAGTAACATTATGAAAACATTCTCAGCAAAAACACATGAAGTAAAACGCGATTGGTTTGTGATTGACGCATCTGATCTTGTTTTAGGTCGCTTAGCTAGTGCATGTGCACACCGCTTACGCGGTAAACATAAAACAATTTACACGCCTCACGTTGATACAGGTGATTATATTGTTGTTATTAATGCTGACAAATTACGCGTAACAGGTGCGAAAGCAACTGATAAAGAATACCATACTCACTCAGGCTACCCTGGTGGGATTTCAACAACAACATTTAGCAAAATGCAAGACCGCTTTCCTGGTCGTGCATTAGAAAAAGCTGTTAAAGGTATGTTGCCAAAAGGCCCTTTGGGTTATGCAATGATTAAAAAATTAAAAGTTTTTGCTGGTGACCAGCATGACCATGCTGCACAACAACCGCAAGCATTGACTCTCTAAGGTAAAAGAAGATGATTGGTAAATATAATTACGGTACAGGACGTCGCAAAAGCTCAGTAGCGCGCGTTTTCTTAAAATCAGGTAAAGGCAATATCATCGTTAATGATAAGCCTGTTGATGAGTATTTCTCACGTGAAACATCACGTATGATTTTACGTCAGCCTTTAACATTAACTGAAAACCTTGAAAGCTTTGATATTAAAATCAACGTAATCGGTGGTGGTGAGTCTGGTCAAGCCGGTGCAGTTCGTCACGGCATTACACGTGCATTGATTGACTTTGATGCAGCGTTAAAGCCTGGCCTTTCTAAAGCGGGCTATGTAACACGTGATGCACGTGAAGTAGAGCGTAAAAAAGTTGGCTTCCGCAAAGCGCGTCGCCGTAAGCAGTTCTCTAAACGCTAGAGTTCACGTATTCTCAGTATTGGGAATATGCTTATTGAAAAAGGTCGCTAACGCGGCCTTTTTTGTTTCAGGTATACTAATAATAATTCTTTGGATAGTTCTGTTATGTCAAATCAAAAGCTAAAAGTCGGTATTGTAGGCGGCACTGGGTATACTGGTGCTGAGTTGTTACGCCTGCTTGCACCGCATTTGTCCGTAGAGATTGTTGCAGTGACTTCACGTGGTGAAGCAGGCTTGCCCGTGGCTGATATGTTTCCTAGCTTGCGGGGTTATGTTGATGTTTCTTTTACTGATCCTGAAACGGTAGACCTGACTATTTGTGATGTTGTTTTCTTTGCAACGCCGCATGGTGTGGCCATGGGACAAGCGCCTGCATTATTAGCTGCCAACACTAAAGTGATTGATTTGGCTGCTGATTTTAGATTACAAGATACGGCAGTATTTGAAGAGTGGTACAACATGCCACATAGCTGTCCTGATCTATTGGAAGAGGCAGTATACGGAATTCCTGAACTGAATAGAGCGGATATTAAAGCAGCTAATGTGGTTGGCAATCCAGGCTGTTATCCAACAACTGTGTTGTTGGGTTTGGCGCCATTATTAGAACAAGGGCTGATTGATTTTTCAGCACCCATTATTGCTGATGCAAAGTCAGGCGTTTCGGGTGCAGGTAGAAAAGCATTAATTGCTACATTGTATTCTGAAGCCAGCGATAATATGAAAGCCTATGGCCTTTCTGGACACAGGCACCATCCTGAAATTGATGCACAGCTTAAACAATTAGCTGAGAGCGACTTGCAGTTTATTTTTGTGCCGCACTTAGTGCCAATGATTCGGGGAATGCTGTCGACGCTCTATGTTAAATTGACCGCCAATACCAAAAATGTAGATTTGCAGGCTTTATATGAGCAGCATTATGCAAAAGAATATTTTGTTGATGTGCTATCAAAAGGGCAATTGCCTGAAACAAGGTCTGTTCGAGGGTCCAATCATCTGCGGATTGCGTTACAGCAACAAGCAAGCGATTATTTAACGATAGTTGTTGTGCAAGATAATTTGGTCAAAGGTGCGGCAGGGCAGGCGGTACAAAATATGAATGTGATGTTTGGGCTTGAGGAGCATACGGGCCTAGACGTTGTTCCATTAATGCCTTAATGAACTTGATTGTATGAAAAAATTTCAAAGCAGAGTACGAAATCATTATGGCTATACTGCTAGGCGTGTTGCGGTCAAAGCTGACAGGCCGTGGTATTATCGACTGGTTGTTGCGATTTTATGTGTTGGGTTGGGCTTTGGTTTGTCCTATTTCATGATGAGCAACAGTGATTATGAAAAAATTGTTAGTCAATTAGTAGAAATGCAGCATCAAAATAAAATGCTTGAGTTCAAGTTGGTAGAGGCTCAACGTGAGTTGCAAATAGAGTTGGCAACCAATAATAAACTTGCTAAAGACCTTGCTAAAGTACAAGATGTGAATCTCAAGGCAAAAGAGGATTTGTTATTTTATAAAAAGATGACGAACAAATAGCTCAGTTTAGAGTAAGGTGAAAATTGAAATGATGTTTAAAAAAGTGAATAAAATAGATAGCCGTATCGACACTTTGGTTGGTACAGATACTGTCCTTACTGGGGATTTGACATTTAGTGGTGGTTTGCGAGTTGATGGCACTATTCGTGGGAATGTACACGAACAAGCCGGGTCGCAAGGCACGATTATCTTGGGTGAGAATGGCCGCATAGAAGGTGCGGTAGGTGCCACAAAAATTGTATTAATTGGTGGTACGGTTGTAGGACAGGTTAAAGCGGGGCAATTTATTGAGTTGCAAGCTAAAGCACGCATTAAAGGTGACCTGCATTACACATCATTAGAAATGCATATGGGTTCAGTGATTGATGGAAAGTTGGTCCACAGTGAAAAGAGTGAAGCCAATGAAACTGACGAGCCAATTTAAGGTCTTATAAATTAGAATAAGTGAATTCAAGGAGTCGAGATGAGTACAGCAATTGATTTAGCAGAGGTGGAAATACCAGCACCACCAGCACCATTAATCTTTACGGATAATGCAGCCAAGAAAGTAAAAGAGTTAATCGAGGAAGAGGGCTCGGCAGATTTAAAATTACGCGTCTTTGTGAGTGGTGGCGGCTGTTCTGGTTTTCAGTATGGATTTACTTTTGAAGAGGAAGTGAATGAAGATGATACGCAGGTGGAAAAAGACACGGTAACGTTGCTAATCGACCCAATGAGTCTGCAGTATTTAATGGGAGCGGAAATTGATTACCAAGATAATCTACAAGGGTCTCAGTTTGTGATTCGCAATCCAGAAGCAAAAAGCACTTGTGGCTGTGGCTCATCCTTTTCTGTTTAGCTAGTTTTTGGTAGCTAACATTTGCTGTGTGAACGATTCACAGCATCGTTAAAGTAGTATAGTGTTATTAACTGCATCCAAATCGGATGCAGTTTTGTTTGTGCCTCAATTATAGGCACCTGAATCTTAGAAAGAGCAATTAACCATTATGAGCAATCAACCCCAAAAAGAGAGCGGTAAACATCAAGACGGTGTGATTTACGCGCCATGGGAAAGAAGGTTTAGAAAGGTATTGACGCCTTTTGATGAGTTTGTACACGGGCAAACCACGAGTGGGCTCCTGCTTATGGGGAGTGCAGTGGTTGCTTTGATTATGGCGAATAGCTTTTTCTATGAGACTTATTCACATATTTTGCATACATTGGTTGGTCTTAATATTGGCAAGTGGAAGTTAGAAATGAGCCTGCATCATTGGGTTAATGATGCCTTGATGGCTTTATTCTTTTTTTTGGTCGGGATGGAGCTCAAGCGTGAAATTATGGTGGGGGAGTTATCTGATTTGAAAAAAGCCGCTTTACCAATTATTGCCGCGATTGGCGGCATGATTGTTCCAGCATTGTTGTTTTTTTCTTTCAACCAAGAGGGTGACGCAAGCCGTGGTTGGGGTATTCCCATGGCCACTGATATTGCATTTGCGGTAGGTGCTTTAGTACTGCTGGGTAATAAAGTACCTAAAACCCTAGTCACTTTTTTAGTGGCGCTGGCAATTGTAGATGACCTAGGTGCTGTATTGGTTATCGCACTTTTTTATACAAAAGAGTTGATACCAATGTGGATCGGCATTGCCGCTCTGTTTGTTGGTATGTTGATGCTTTTCAATACTATCGGTATTCGCAAATTAACACCCTACTTCCTTGTCGCAGTGCTGCTTTGGTATGCGTTATTACAGTCTGGCGTACATGCAACAATTGCGGGTGTTTTGGGTGCATTTTCTGTTCCAGCGAGACCTAAGTACGACCCCGGATTGTTTGCTAGTAGACTCAAAGAATTGATGGAAAAATTCAAAACAGGCCTAGATTCAGGAAAGAACATTTTGACTAACAATCAGCTACAAGCGGTTGTCCAGTCGTTGGAAACCGATGTTAATTATGTACAAACACCATTACAAAGTTTGGAACACCATTGGCATGTGCCAGTTGCCTTTTTTGTGATTCCTATTTTTGCCTTGTTTAATGCAGGGGTGCCTTTACAGTTCGAATCATGGTATGCCGTGCTAACCAACCCTATTGTGCTTGGTGTTAGTGTGGGTTTAGTTGTTGGGAAATTTATTGGTATCGTTGGCGCTTGTTGGATTTTTCTGAAGCTTGGTTTAACGCAGTTACCGACGGGGGTTAAGTTTAGCCAATTAGCTGGTGTCGCATTATTGGCGGGTATTGGTTTCACTATGTCTATATTTGTTGCGGAGCTTGCCTATGCATCGACACACCCAGATTTCTTAGTCATGGCAAAAGTGGGTATTTTATCGGCGTCTGTACTGGCTGGAATATTGGGTTATGTCTGGTTGTGGTTCGTATCAAAGCAAGCAACGTAATCACCCCTTTGGCGATTGTTTTTTTGTGGAAAGAACTAACAGCTAGAAATTTTTCAGTTGCCTTGTGGCTCCTGAAAATTTCTTAGCGGATAGAGGCTGAATTATTTGCGCTCATCTATCGGCACAAAATCACGTTTAGCTTCGCCGGTATAAAGCTGTCTTGGGCGGCCAATTTTATTTGAAGAGTCTGTATGCATTTCATTCCATTGCGCGATCCAGCCAGCGGTACGTGCTAGTGCAAATATCGCGGTAAACATGGAGTTTGGAATGCCCATTGCACGCATCACAATGCCGCTATAGAAATCGACATTTGGGTATAGCTTGCGTTTGACGAAGTATTCATCCTCTAAAGCAATTTTTTCTAACCTCATTGCAAGTTTAAACATTGGATCATCATGTAGACCTAGCTCGTTAAGTACTTCGTGGCAAGTTTTACGCATGATGGCTGCACGCGGATCCATATTACGGTATACGCGGTGACCAAAGCCCATCAGGCGGAAGCTGTCATTTTTATCTTTTGCACGAGCAATGTATTCATCAATGCAGCTTACATCACCAATTTCATCTAACATTTTTAATGTAGCTTCATTAGCGCCGCCATGTGCCGGGCCCCAAAGTGAAGCAATACCTGCGGCGATACAGGCGAAAGGGTTGGCGCCACTAGAGCCAACTAAACGCACGGTTGATGTAGATGCATTTTGTTCATGGTCTGCATGCAAAATAAGAATACGCTCAAAAGCTTTAGCTAATATTGGGCTGACTACATACTCTTCACATGGTGTTGCAAACATCATGTATAAAAAGTTTTCGGCATAACTTAATTTGTTTTGTGGGTATACAAAAGGTTGGCCTATTGTGTATTTGTAACTCCATGCTGCAATGGTCGGTGCTTTAGCTAGCAAGCGAAGGGCAGCGATTTCACGTAATTTTGGGTCTGTTACATTGGTCTGCTCTGGATAGAATGCTGCCATTGCACCAACAACTGACACGATCACGGCCATTGGGTGTGCATCACGTCTAAAGCCTCTAAATACATTCAACATTTGGTCATGTAACATGGTGTGGCGTTCTATTGCAAGACTGAAATTCTTTTTCTCTTTAGCATTAGGTAGGTCACCTTTAATTAGCAGGTGGGCAACCTCTAGGAAGTTAGCATTTTCCGCCAGCTGCTCGATTGGATAACCACGATGGTAGAGATTGCCTTCTTCACCATTAATAAAGGTAATATCAGAGCTGCAAGAAGCGGTTGATAGAAAGCCAGGATCGTATGTATAAATGCCATGCTTGCCCAGTTTTCGAATGTCAATTACATCATTGCCTAATGTTCCAGACAGAACTGGTAGTTCTACAGGTGCTCTGTCATTGTCGAAGCTGATGGTTACTTTAGTTGGTTTTGTTGCCATGTAATACTCTTAAATTTTGTTTGATTGTGAATATTATACTCAACCCTTATAACAAAGTTGAGTAAAAATAGAATTTAACGGGTTAAGCGAGGTGGATAGCGCCAAGTATGCGTAGACCATTTGCGCCTGTGGCAGCAGGAAGGTTGCCAGGGCGGTGCGTGATGGTTTGTTTAGCAAGCCATGCAAAGGCGGCTGCTTCAACCCAGTCGGCATTGACGCCAAGATCATCAGTGAGCGCCATGGTGGTACTACCTAAACGTTGTTTTAAACAAGCTAGTAGGAGCTGGTTGTGTACGCCACCGCCACATACGTATACTTCATTGACTTCAGGACAATGTTGCATGAGGTGTTGGTATACTGTGGTCACGGTGAGTTCGAGTAAGGTGCGCGCAATATCTGCATCGCTAATATTGGATTTGGCAATATGCTGTGACAACCAAGCTTCATTAAATAAATCGCGCCCGGTACTTTTGGGTGGGGGTAAAGAGAAGTAAGGGTCGCTTAGCATTGTTTTTAACAGGTCAGCTTGCACAGTGCCTGTACTAGACCACGCACCATCCTCATCATAGCTTTTTCCGAGTTTCAGTTTTACCCAATGATCTAACAGCATATTGCCTGGGCCAGAGTCGAATCCCATCACGTCACCCGATGAGTTTAAGTAGCTGATATTGGCAATGCCGCCGATATTCACGATGGCGCGGCTTTTGTCTTTGCTTGCAAAAGCGGACTGATGAAAGGCTGGTACTAATGGAGCACCTTGCCCACCAGCTGCAATATCACGACTGCGGAAGTCACCTACAACGGTGATGTTGGTGAGCTCAGCCAGTAGCGAGTTATTACCTAATTGAATGGTGTAGCCAATGCTGCCATTCAATGTCGGTTGATGGCGTATGGTTTGTCCGTGGCAACCAATCGCTCTTATTTGATTAGGTTTGAGATTGTTTTGTTCAAGCAGGGCGTTAACGGCCTCCGCATAGTAAGAGGCTAATTGGTTGGCCATTAATGCTGATTGTTCTAATTCATTTTTTGATGGAAAATGCAGCGCTAATAAGGATTCTTTGGTGTTAGCTGCGTAGGCTTGAAAATGTGTTGCGACTACTGAGCACCGATGTTCGGTAATTTCAGTAAGTGCCACATCAATGCCATCTAAACTGCTACCAGACATTACGCCAATATAAAATAGCGTATTCGACATGGATTATTGGCTAGCAACCATCGTATTGTGGCTCAACATTTTCAGTTTTTCCATGTAGTTTGATACGGCTACTTTAAACTCTCGTTTATATTTTTCTTCAAGTGGAATGCCTTTTGGTAGCTTTACTGTCATTGGGTCGTGATGAACGCCTTTGAGTAGAAACTCATAGTGTAAGTGAGGGCCTGTTGCTAGCCCTGACATCCCTACATAGCCAATAATATCGCCTTGTTCTACTGTTTGGCCCTTACGCAAATCTTTTGTAAAACGAGATAAATGCCCATATAAGGTTTGCATTTGATTGCGGTGTTGCAGGATGATGACGTTGCCGTAACCACCTTTTCGGCCTTTGAATTTCACTACGCCACCGCCTGATGCCTTAATCCGAGTGCCTTTGCGCGCAGCTAAATCAACGCCTTTATGAGCTCTTACACGATGTAAGACCGGATGGTAACGGCCACGGCTAAATGATGAGCTTACACGTGTAAACTCAAGTGGAGAGCGTAGAAAAGACTTATGTAAGCTTTTGCCTTCAGGTGTGTAGTAAGCATACTTGCTGCCCGCTTTTCCAAAGTGGACAGCACGGTGTACTTTTTTGCGATTAACAACTTCGACAGCAAGAATGTCACCTACACCCATCATGTCCCCATTATGGTAAAAGCCTTCGTAAACAACATTGATCGTGTCACCTGGACGCAGGTCTTCATTAAAGTCGATCTCGCTAGAGAAAATGTCGGCGATTTTTAATGCGATGCGGTCAGGGACATCTGCCTCATCAGTTGCGCCAAACAGAGAGCTTTTAATTGTCAATGACAAAAAGACTTCACGCTTTATTAACGCAGGGTTTTGAGTATTTACTTTAAAACCATCGGGAGTTAATTTGGCAACCAAGCGCTGATGGTCTGGTAGCTCGTAGGCCAAATAAAGCAGCTTCCCATTGGCGTCTATTTTAGCGTCAATGTTTCGGCCTGGGATTAAATGAGTATTGAGCACACTGGTCTCAGGGTTGTAAATAAAAAACTTCAACGCAGCTTTGTCACGTATTGTCATGCGGTTAAATATCACATTCAGCGTGTCGCGCGCACGCACCTCGCCCGTCTGCCAAAAAGTCTCATCAGGATTTTTTTGGGGGTTGATAGATGGCAAAACAATGTCGTTAATAATCGTTCGGACTGGCAGATAACCAGCTTCACTATCTACTGCAGTGCTCAGTGTGGCAATTAAAATGGTAAGGGGCAACAAAAAAGCCACAAATAACCAGTGTAATTTCACCTTGCTGGCAGCCAATAAATAGTTTTGCGTTAGAATGTATCGTTTAGCAAGTCGGTATTTTTCAAAGAACATATATTAAGAAGACCATTTAAGTGCTTGAATAAAAAATGTATCTTATCAGAAAATTAGCATCATGAAAAAGTTACATTTGGGTTAAAAGTACATTCTTTACTAGAAAATTTTAGGAAATATAGTGAATACGGACATCGAACAATCATTAGCCATTATTAAACGCGGCGCAGACGAACTGTTAATAGAGGCGGAACTTATTGAAAAGATCAAAAAAGGTAAGCCGCTGAGAATTAAAGCTGGTTTTGACCCGACTGCCCCAGACCTGCATTTAGGGCATACGGTGCTGATTAATAAGCTGCGCCAGCTGCAAGACTTGGGGCATCACATCTTGTTTTTAATTGGTGATTTTACTGGGATGATTGGCGACCCTACAGGTAAAAGTGCGACACGCCCACCGTTGACACCTGAGCAAGTGCAAGAAAATGCTAAATCCTATGCTGAGCAAGTGTTCAAAATACTTGATAAAGAAAAAACGGAAATTGTGTTTAACTCACATTGGCTCACTAATTTGGGTGCTGCTGGCATGTTAAAGCTCGCATCCAGCCTGACTGTTGCGCGGATGTTAGAGCGCGATGATTTTTCTAAACGCTTTAAAGGTAATCAGCCAATTGCGATTCACGAATTTATATATCCTTTATTGCAAGGTTACGACTCTGTTGCGCTAAAAGCGGATTTGGAGCTGGGTGGAACTGATCAGAAATTTAATCTACTGATGGGACGTGAATTGCAAAAGCAGGCAGGCCAGTCACAACAGTGTGTGTTGATGATGCCGTTACTTGAAGGTTTGGATGGTGTCAATAAAATGTCTAAGTCATTAGGCAATTATATTGGTGTTAATGAAGCGCCAGAAATTATCTTTGCCAAAATCATGTCGATTTCAGACGATTTGATGTGGAAATATATAGAGTTGCTTTCCTTTGAGTCGCTAGAAAACATTACTGAATGGAAGGCCCAAGTCGAAGGGGGCGCAAACCCACGTAATATTAAAGTTGGATTTGCACAAGAAATTGTCGCCCGCTTTCATAGCCAAGCGGATGCAGAAAAAGCATTAAGTGATTTTCAGACGCGAGCTAAAGGCGGTATCCCTGATGATGTACCTGAGGTGGCTTTGGTGATTGAAGGTGAGAGTGTCGGTATTGCACAGCTGCTTAAAATGGCTGGCTTGGTAGAAAGCACCAGTGAGGCCATGCGCACCATCAAGCAAGGCGGTGTCAAAATTGATAGTGTGAAAGTGGAAGATAAAAATTTGCAAATTAACAAGGGTGCCACTTTGGTGGCGCAAGTTGGTAAGCGTAAATTTGCCAAGATTAGCATTGAGTAAGTAGATGCCTTATATGGGTTGCGTACTGGTGGGGAGAGGCTAATGTCAAAAATAACCGCTTTTGTTAAATACTATCCCTATGTCTGTTTATTAGCGGCTCAACTACTGAGTATTATTTTTTATGGGTTTATGCTGATTCAGCGCATAGTCGCTTAATCTTTAGTTGCTTTGGTTTGGGAGTGCCATTATTGGCATTGCTCGTTGTTGTGCGTTCGCCTGCGGCTACATGGGTGGCGATTATACTCGTAGTGCCACCCATTTAATAATGCTTGTCGCGGGCCTTGCCGAGCACAGTCATTTGTTGCTATGGGCACATAGGTTGGAAAGCATTATGTGCTTTTATGCAGCAACTGCACTCATTATGTATAGTGATGGTGTTGTGAACTTGGACGAGTTGTTTGCTGTGGGGGGCTTTACGTTTTGCATTGACTTATTCTGTTTGTCAACAAATTCACTCACAAAGTCTAACGGTGCTAATTGATTCTGATGCGAATCGCGCATGGATGGAGTTGCTCTTCATGAGCCTTTCTATTCAATCAGGGACGGGCATGGCCGATGTAATGCCGGTTGCTAAAGAAGTGCGTGTGCTCGGCATCTTTCAGATGTTTAGTGCCGTGATGTTTTTAGCGGTTGTTGTATCTAGATTGGCCGCGTTAACCTTAAAGGGTAAGTAGCACGACTTAACATCTTTATATCTCTGTGTTATTTGCGGCAGGTCAAAGCTTGAGATGTAAACAAGGTATAAAGTTGTATATTGTTTACATATATTTAGAGTGGAGTGAATGATGATTAAAGGCTGCCAAAGAGCTGCTAAAGACATTTCTAGCGCGCTAGCGACATTGCGGTAATATGTTCCGGATGTACTCAAAGGTTTTTCTGATTTAGGTAAGGCTGCTACTAATGGCGGCGAGATAGATAAAAAAGATTTGGTTGCGCTCGAACTAGGCGTTGCAGCTAGGTGTGATGGATGCATTGGCTATCACACGCATGCGTTGGGTAGGCTGGGAGCGACAAAGCAGGACGTAGCAGAAGTGCTTGGTATGGCTGTGTATATAGGTAGGGGTGGCCCTTCGCTTGTGTATGCAGCTGAGGCGATTGCTGCATTTGAGCAGTTGGAAGCAAAAGCTCGCCAATAAATGGGTTTAATATCAAGGCTGGTGCTTTAAAGCAAAGCATGCAAACCTAAGAATGCTGATGAAGTTTCAAGCTAATTGTAATTAATTTGTAATATATCCAAATACCACTTGACCTATTCTCCAGCCACGGTAGAATGCGGCCTCGCTTGAGACATTTCAAACAAAGCGCAACAAGAAATACAGCATTAAGAATTACTTTTAAGAAACTTTAAATTAACTCTTGACTGGCTCCAAAAGCCCTGTACAATGCGCACCTCGTTAACGCAAAGCGTGCAACGATTAAGCCGAAAGGCACTGTTCTTTAACAATCAGAATGACTGATAAGTGTGGGTGTTTGTGATTGAGTCATAAGCATTGAACTTAGGTTCAATGTAACTCAAGATATAAATGCTTACACTTAAATTTATGACAAGTATGTAATAACTCATTAATTAATTTATTAATTAATGTAGTACAAGACACACCTTGGAAATGAATTTGAGTTCTTATAGAGAGTAATCTTTATGAGATATATAAAGCAAAGCGAAATACCACCTCGAAAGAGGAATAAGTAATAGTCAAAAATTAAACTGAAGAGTTTGATCATGGCTCAGATTGAACGCTGGCGGAATGCTTTACACATGCAAGTCGAACGATGAAGCTTAGCTTGCTAGGTGAATTAGTGGCGGACGGGTGAGTAATATATCGGAACGTGTCCATTAATGGGGGATAACTAGTCGAAAGGCTGGCTAATACCGCATACGCCCTGAGGGGGAAAGCTAGGGATTCTTCGGAACCTGGCGTTAATGGAGCGGCCGATACCTGATTAGCTAGTTGGTGGGGTAAAGGCCTACCAAGGCAACGATCAGTAGCTGGTCTGAGAGGACGACCAGCCACACTGGGACTGAGACACGGCCCAGACTCCTACGGGAGG